>SKEZ01000684.1_pt1 | contig 23905 bp, 18 predicted proteins | sample 4843881 | NCBI WGS metagenome assembly SKEZ01 (sample SAMN11008796, study PRJNA524170) | human gut metagenome | isolation source: fecal sample from pouch patient p1, p46 | place: Israel: Tel-Aviv | reverse complement strand
ATCATGCTGGGCGCCACCGCCGCGGAGACCGCCAAGCTCATCAAGAAGAGCCCGACCGATTCCGAGCGCAAGATCACCTTCGACCCCATCGCCCGCCCGCAGGTGTCCGCGCTGCTGACCACCGCCGGACTGGTGACCGGCCGCGACCCGAAGGACATTGCCGCCGAAATCGGCGATGCGGGCGCCGGCGCGCTCAAGGCGTACGTGATTGAGTCCGTGAACGAGTTCCTCGCCCCGCATCGCGAGCGCCGCGCAGAGCTCGCCAAGGACATGGACTCCATCCGCGACATCCTGCACGATGGCAACGCCCGCGCCAACGCCATCGCCGAGGAGACCCTTGACCAGGTGCGCGAGGCCATGGGCATGAAGTACTGATTTTCCGGCAGTCGAACGCAACGATTGCATCAGGCCCCCTTCGTCACTCCGCCCCGAGGCACGCGACGAAGGGGGCCTTCCCATAACGGTGTCGCCCTTCGGGACAGAAAGCCGTCTGCACGCCCCTGCCCCAACCCGTCGAACTCGCCGAGATAAGGCTATCTGCGTTTCGAGGGGTTGATTTGGACCGCGCCGAATATCTATCTACGTTTCGAGGGGTTGGTGCCAAAGTATAAACGCACCTCAAACCGCATGACCCCAATGGCATTTCACCGGCAATACTCCGGGTATCGCGTTTCGGCAACCCCCTGAAACGCAGATAGATGCCCAGAGGACGCCCAATCAACCCCTTGAGACGCAGATAGCGTCACAGAAGACGCCATCCGGTCAAGGCGCAGCCAGCTACAGCCCTCCGCTTCTCTTTCCAACGCAATCACATCAGCGCAATCGTGCGATTCCGCACCCCTGCCTTCGATCACGCGATACCGTCAAGGTCATCCGCGTCAGGAAAATCGGCATTGGCGTTCGGGACTCGCGGCAGCAATGGTTCAAACCCTATCCGCTCGTACAGTGGCTTGCGTCTCATCGCTCTGGCATCGCACACCTGTTGGATGGTCTTCCGCGCAGTGACGGGCACGGGAATTCCAGTGACCTCCTGAATCTTATCCGCGATCCGTCTGGCCAAAGCTTCCTCACTCCATTCATCACCGAGGTCAAGCTTGGTGACTTGGATATACCGCCACTTCTCGTCTTCGATTGCCTGCCGCCGGCGTGCATCTTCCAGCCATTGACCGGCGTGATGCCCTCCGTCGAACTCAATGCAGATCTTGTATTCCGGGTAAGCGAGGTCAAGATATACGGCCCGGTTCAGACGCTTCACTCCAATCTTGTAATTGACGCAGGGCGCGTCTATCCCGTATTTGAGGGGAACGAGTCGGGTGCGCGTTTCCATCGACGAATCCGTCCCCTCCTGAATCACACGCAACGCACGCCGGCAATTGGCATATCCGCGAAACATATTCGGCCGGCGGCCCGTCTCTTCAAAGACCGCTTCCGTGAATTCCCGCGCCGAATCCAGATACGCCGTCAGCTCCTCAATGGTCGTCCTGCGCAGACGCCCATCCCGGCGCATCATTGACTCCGCCAGTACGATCAGCTCTTCGAGATTCAGCCATCCGGCGAACATCGCCCATGTGCAGGCCGGAGACACGCACAAGCATTGCTCGACCATGACGACATCAACAGGGAAGGACCATGTCACTTCGTTTATGCCGACAAGATTGCGCCTTTCATTGGCACTCGGGACGACAACTGTAATACCGTTCAACATGGCGCGTCCTTTTGGCAGGCGCGGTATTTCAATCGCCTGAAGCTCCAGGGCCGTGGTCAAGGCGTATGGCGGCTGCCACCTGCTGCGCTGCCGGAATTCAGCGCACTGCTTCATACGCTGGTGCTTCAACTCCGTCAATTGCATCAGTGCGATTGATCCGCCCATGGTCGGCCGCTCCTTTGTGACTCGAATATTGCCGTGGAGCCGAGTGTAGGGAACCGGGCAGTTCCCCGTCTACCGCGCCTCAAAAAATGTGGACAAATGTGGATGAATGTGCGCAACGCGGTGGATAACTCACCTCGGCTCGGCGGAGACCGCGCATGAGGAAATCGCCGGCCGCCTTCTTTCGCACGACTGTACACACCGGCGGATTCTGTTCACAGAAGACTTGCATGTACACTGGGAAGACGATTTAAACGTGACGCCGAAGGTGACGCCACACAATTAGGGGGGTACGGTGAAGGGGATTGGTGTAACTGGCCAAGCAACCGAGGCGCGAACGGATATGTACGATGTTTCTGCCACATGCGCCCATGACCTTCTGATCTGATGCAGGATGGCAGGTACAGGCGATTATGACGATAATCACCAACGCGCGGTTCCCGGGCAGCGCCCGCCGCGTAGACATCGCGATCAAGGGCGGCGCGATTGCGGCAATCACGCCCGCCGGCTCCCGGATCTCGGCGACGGCAACCGGCGGCGCGGCGACTGGGCCTGACCGTGGGGGAGTCCGGTCTTGTGGGCGAGCTCGAATGGTTCGACGCCTACTGCAAGCTCGACAATGCGCCCGGAGCGGCGGAGGAGACGCTCGAACTGATTCGCAAGGCCGAGTCGGATGCCGCCCGCAAAGGCGTGGTCGGCATCCGCGACTATGAGATGGCGGAAAACGTCGACACGTGGACCCGCCGGTTCTCCGCGGCGTCTCCCCGCCCGCGCGACGCTAACGATTCCGCTTGGACAGGCATCGATTGGGATGGCTCATTCACCCACGGCATCCGAGGATTGCGCGTGGAGGCGGGCGTGTATCCCGAACGGCTGGAGGATGCGATTGAAGCCGGCTGGAAGACGGGCGTCGAGCTGCCCGGCAGCGATGGACTGGGCCACGTCGGCGCGATGAAGATGATCTCGGACGGCTCGCTGAACACCCGTTCGGCGTTCTGCTCGATGCCGTATTCCGATATATTCCCCGACTTTTACGGCACGCTCAGTTACGCACCCGACCAGATCGAGACGTATTTCCACGTGGCGACATGCCATGGGTTCGCCATCGCGTGCCATGCCATCGGCGATGAGGCGAACACCATCGTGCTCAACGCGGCGGCAAGCACACACGCCCACGGTTCCATCGAGCACGCCCAGATGCTGAAGCCGGCGGATATTCCCCGATTCGCGAAGCTCGGGCTGACCGCCAGCATCCAGCCACAGCACGCCATGGACGATCGCGATGTCATCACGCGGTTCTGGGCGAATCCGGGTGGAATCCCTTACGCATTCAAGGCACTGCACGATGCCGGCGTCAGGCTGCGCATGGGGTCGGATGCGCCGGTTGCGCCGCTCGACCCGTGGATGGCGATATCGGCCGCTGTGTTCGGCACGGAAAGCTCAGACCGCGAACCGTTCCAGCCGGAGCAATGCCTGGATGCGCGCACCGCGCTGGCGGCTTCCACAGCCGTCGGCCGCGACCGCCCTGAGCCCGGAGATCCAGCCGACCTGGTGCTCTTGGACCGCGACCCGTATGCTGTCTCCACGCCGGAGGAGATGCGGGCGATGCCGGTGGCGGCGACCATGCTCGCAGGCCGTTGGACGTACTCCTCTTTGCACGGTGAATGATTCCCGACAAGGAACGCATGAGGATTCCTCACACGAATCCCATCGGGAACCGTCCGCCGCGCAGGCAAGGCGTCAGACGTCATACCGCCATGACTTATCGGTGATCACGCGGGCCATCACCAAACCTATCGGCAGGCAGATAATCACCATGAACGCTCGGAACGCCCAGTCCAGCGCGTGCAGCGTATCGAACTGTCCGAGGTAGAACATCGCCCGGTACATATACAGACCGGGCACCATGATGACGATGGACGGCACGGTCAGGCAGATGCGCGGATAGCCCAGATGCGGCGGCAGCAGGCCGTTGTGCACGGCGGTGCGCCATCCGGCAGCGAGCAGACCGGCCAGCAGCGCGCCGATGAACGCCCCGGCCTCGGCCGGCACCCCGAAATCGACCAGCGTCAGTCGCAGCGTGTCGGTGATCATGCCGATGGTGGCGGCGACCAGGCACATGCGCTGCGGCGAATTGAACATGATCGAGAAGCCCCACACGCCGAGGAAGGCGGTGACGGCCCGCAGCCCCGTGTTCACCCACGGATTGAGCCCCAGCGGCTCGAACCCGGTCGGGTTCAGATGCACGATCATGGCCACTCCCCAGCCTGCCAGCGTGGCCATTAGGATGATGCACAGCACGTATGCCACTCGTTGGATGCCGGATGGGAAGTCGATCTTCGCCATATCGAGGCCGCCCGTTATCAGCGGGAAGCCAGGGATGACGAACAGCATCGCGCCGATGTACGCGGTGTCATGCGTCAGCGCGATCGGGTCGAGCAGGCCGATCAGGCGCAGAGTGCCCGTGCAGGCGAGCGCAGCCAGGGCCACGCACACGAACGTCACGAAGAACTGGTTGAGATGGCGGGCGAACAGTTTGCGGCGCAGCCAGTGGCCCAGTCCGGCGCCGACGAACGCGCCGATCATGTCGTAGGGGCCGCCGCCGAGCAGGAACACGAAGGATGCGCAGGCGACTGCGGAGGCGAAGCCGGCGAACGCCGGGGAATAGAGCGGCTTACGGCTCTCGATCAGGTCGAGCCGCTCATGCGCCTGCCGCACGGTGATGGGCTTGCGCCCTTCGCCCGCGGAACGGCCCACGTGGTCGAAATGCTCGGCGTACTCGCCGGTCAGCGGCTTGTGAGCGCGGGTTTTCCGGCGTTTCGCGCCCAGCAGCGCCTCCGCCGACATCGATGTCCCGAATTCGTTCAGGTTCTGGTCTTCCGCACTGCTGGCGCTTGCGCCCGCGCCCGCGCCTGTGCCACCCGCCGCGGCGGCCGCGTCGAGATCCGGCGTCTCCACGAAATCATGCTTTCCGGAGCGCTGCTGCATCAACCGGTCATGCAGCAGCTTGGCCTCGCGATCCTCTTCCAGGGCGGCCTCGGATTCGGAGCGCAGCTCGTCGTCCGTCGAACCTTCCGCGGTGATGTCGGCCGCGGCCGCGCGGACCATGGAGACGGGCACGGTGACCTCGGCCGCCTCCAGGGCGTCGAGCACCGGGTCGTCGGAGGCCTCGCCGCTGAGCTCCTTCTGTGCCTTCTTCTCGGCGCGCAGTTTCTTGGCCAGCTGCGCGGAGACCTCGGACATGTCGCTTTGCTCAAGGTTCTGCACCACACCTTCGGACACGTCGCCCGCGCGATGGTACATGGAATCGAGCCCGAGGTTCACGCTGAACCAGTCGGTGTAATGCTCCAGCAGCCAGATGCGCTCGGTGTTGACGCCGGTGGTGGGCAGGTCGATGACCTCGGTGATGCGGTTGGCGTCATCGGTGCAGGTGGCCTCGATGTCCGTCAGGTTCACGTCGGCGCGCACGTGCACGCCCAGGGGGTACGCGATGCGGTGCATCATCTCGCGCACGCGGAAGCTTCCGGTTCCAGCACCCAGGTCCAGTGCGCCGACGCGCACGACGACGCTGGTCTTGGCGGCGAGGCCGGCCTCGGAGATCGGCTTGTCCCAGTCGCGTCGAATGTCTTCCATGTCAAGGGGAACGGAGTGGGTGTGGAAATGACTCACCGCCGTCGCCGCGTCCTGATGGGGCGCGTCGCCGTTCTTGTGCTGTTGCATGTTCTTCTCTATCCGTATCATGCCGTTGTTTTTGCCGCCCTATGGGTGTGCTCGGGCGTGTTTTCAAGATGGTTACAGTAGTCATTCTTACTCCGCGCCGTGAACTCATGGGGTATGACCGAAACCGGCGTTCGCATGATGGACTACCTTCGACAAGATTATGGACGATTCGGCGACGAGGATATTCAGGACGACATTCCCGGGCCATCCAACAGCGTGAAGATATGGTGAAGGTTGCATGTTTACCAGTAATCCTTCAGAGAAAAATTGGACTTCGTAATACAACTTGCGATTTCAGGGCAATAGAATGGGCACACAGCTTTTGGCGCAACCGGCTGTGGGCTCGCAACTGACGGCCAACACAACCGCGGAGGAGCCGCGGAGGACCGACTGACCGAGCAACCGGACCCAAAAGACAAAGGAGGTTATGAATGACCGATACTGATCAACAGATCACGCCCGCCGACGCGACCATCGTGTCGACCGGCACCGGGACCAAGGGCCCCGAAGAGCGGGAGCTGCCTGAGTCGCTCAGCAACGACATGAGCCTGTGCCTGCGCATTCTGCGCGACGTACTGGGCGAATATGACCCGCAGCTGCTGGCGACGTTCGACACCGTGCGCAACTACGCGGTGAAGGCAAGCGCCGAGCATTTCGCCGGAGCGACGGCGGATCCGCACCCCGATGAGGATGGTCTGGCAAAGGCCGTCGCCACCATCGATGCGATGAATCTGCACGACGCCCAGCTGCTCGCCCGCGCATTCGCCACATATTTCCACCTCGCCAACCTGAGTGAGGAGAACTACCGCGTTTCCGTGCTGCACCAGCGCGAGAACCAGGTGGAAGACGACGAAGCCGTTGACCCGGTGAACGAACTGACCACCGCCTACCATCAGCTGCTGACCGAAATGGGGCCGGCCAAAGCCAAGGCGTTGCTGGAGAAGCTCGAATTCCACCCGGTGTTCACGGCGCATCCGACCGAAGCGCGCCGCAAGGCAGTCGAAGGCAAGATCCGCCGCATCGCGGAGCTGCTGGAAGAGAACAAGCGCCTCGGCGGCTCCGACAAGAAGGAGAACGTCCGCCGCCTCTACAACGAGATCGACGCGCTGTTCCGCACGTCCCCGATCGCGCTGAAGAAGCCGACGCCGGTCGAGGAGGCCGATACCATCCTCGACATCTTCGACAACACGCTGTTCACCACGATTCCCAAGGTCTACCACCGTTTCAACGACTGGCTGCTGGGCGACAAGGCCGGTCTCGAACAGCCTCAGTGCCCGGCGTTCTTCCATCCGGGAAGCTGGATCGGCTCCGACCGCGACGGCAACCCGAACGTCACCGCCAAGGTCAGCCGTCAGGTCGCCCGCAAGTTCAGCGACCATGTGATCGGCGCCCTTGAGGAGGCCACCCGCACGGTCGGCCGCAACCTGACCATGAAGAGCCTGTGGAGCCACCAGAAGGAGATGAGCGAGCGCCTGACCGACAAGGCCGCACTGATCTCCACCAAGGAGCTGCACCGCGCCGTCATGCTGGTGATGGCCGATCGCCTGCGCTACACCATCGAGCGCGACGCCGACCTCATGTACCACAGCTGCGACGATTTCATCGCCGACCTGCAGGTCGTGCAGCGTTCCCTGGCCGAAGCCGGCGCCAAGCGTTCGGCGTATGGCCCGCTGCAGGATCTGATCTGGCAGGCGCAGACCTTCGGCTTCCACATGGTCGAGATGGAGTTCCGTCAGCACTCCGTGGTGCACGCCCGCGCGCTGGAGGACATCCGCGAGCACGGCCTGCACGGCGAGCGTGGCGAACTGCAGCCGATGACGCACGAGGTGCTCGACACCTTCCGCGCCCTCGGTGCCATCCAGAAGCGCAACGGCATCAAGGCCGCCCGCCGCTACATCATCTCGTTCACGAAGAGCGCCCAGAACGTGCGCGACGTGTACGAGCTGAACCGTCTGGCGTTTTCGCACCCGGAGGATGTGCCGGTCATCGACGTCATCCCGCTGTTCGAGCAGCTTGAGGACTTGCAGAACTGCGTGAACGTGCTGGAAGAGATCGTCAAGATTCCCGAGGTGCAGGCTCGTCTGAAGGCCACCGGCAACAAGATGGAGGTCATGCTCGGCTACTCGGATTCGTCCAAGGACGCCGGCCCGACCACCGCTACGCTGGCGCTGCATTCCGCCGAATCGCGCATCGTCGCTTGGGCCGCGAAGCATGACATCGACCTGACGCTGTTCCACGGCCGTGGTGGCGCCGTCGGTCGAGGCGGTGGCCCCGCCAACCGCGCGGTACTCGCCCAGCCGAAGGGCTCCGTCAACTGCCGCTTCAAACTCACCGAGCAGGGCGAGGTCATTTTCGCCCGCTACGGCAACCCGGTGCTGGCCATCCGCCATCTGGAATCCGTCGCCGCCGCGACGCTGCTGCAGTCCGCTCCGAGCGTCGAGAAGACGAACACGGAGATGACCGAGAAGTACGCCCAGATGACCGAGGTTCTGGACAACGCCTCGCATGAGCGCTTCCTCGACCTGCTGAACACGCCGGACTTCGCCCCGTGGTTCTCGATCGTCACGCCGCTTACCGAGGTCGGCCTGCTGCCAATCGGCTCCCGCCCGGCCAAGCGTGGTTTGGGCGCGAAGTCGCTCGACGACCTGCGCACGATTCCGTGGGTGTTCTCCTGGGCTCAGGCGCGCATCAACCTCGCCGCATGGTATGGCCTTGGTTCGGCCTGCGAGAAGTTCGGCGACCTTGACACGCTGCGCGAGGCGTACGAGGAGTGGCCGCTGTTCTCCACGTTCATCGACAACATCGAGATGTCGCTGGCCAAGACCGATGAGCGCATCGCCAAGATGTACTTGGCGCTCGGCGATGACGAGAACCTGTCGAAGAAGGTGCTCGACGAGATGAAGCTCACCACCAAGTGGGTGCTCAAGATCGTCAACGACGAATGGCCGCTGCAGCACCGTCACGTGCTCGGTCAGGCCATCCGCATCCGCTCCCCTTACGTGGACGCGCTGTCCGTCACTCAGGTGCTTGCGTTGCGTTCGCTGCGCAAGAAGGTGGACAAGGAAGAGCTCAGCAAGAGCCAGCAGGCGGGATTCATCTATCTGATCCTGTGCACCGTCTCCGGTGTCGCCGCCGGCCTGCAGAACACGGGCTGACGTTTTGGCCGGTGTTGGGCCGCATGCGCGGCCAACACCGCTTGGAAAGCCCGGTGGGCTTTCCAAGGCCAAAACGTAGCGGTGGGCTTTGCGCAATAGCTTTGCGCACGCAAAGTTCACCGCAGCACGGAGCCTCCGCGACGAGCGGAGGCTCCGTTTTATATCAGCACATATCGCGAAAGCCCTGCCCTACACGGGTGGGGCTTTCGCGTCCCCCCCCCTATCAATCACATTGATACGATTTCATAATCATTTCCGATGTGAATAAGTTCACGGATCAAGACCGCGATCATCGGCAATCCCACCAGCGAAGTGGCGTTATAGTAGCGCTGTCGGCGTCGACAAGAGCTGGAACGCTGATAGAATGCACACCAACGATGTTCAGTGATTGTTCGCATGTTCACGAACAGTCCTGCATGATGTGCCTTGAGTGAGCGATGCGGTTCTTGTTCAGGCCGGCAGGTCATCGTACAGCCAGTTACGAAAGGATCCTACCGAATGGCAAGGTTTACCGAGAATCGTTGGACCAGCGCAATCATCCCCGCATTGCTGATTCATATCCCAATCGGTACCGTCTACTGCTGGAGCGTGTTCAAGCAGCTCATCGCCGACAGGCTCAACGCCAGCCCGGCCTCCGTGGAATGGGGCTTCTCGCTCGCCATCTTCTTCCTCGGCATGTCAGCCGCATTCGCCGGCCCCATGGTGGAGAAGAACATCAAGAAATCCGCACTCGTCTCCATGGTCTGCTTCGTGGTCGGCTTCGCCGGCACGGGCGTGAGCATCGCTCTGAACTTCCTGCCGGGTGTGTTCATCTGCTACGGCGCGATCATGGGCATCGGCCTGGGCGTCGGCTACCTGACCCCGGTCAAGAACCTGATGCTCTGGTTCTCCGATAACAAGGGCCTCGCCACCGGCATCGCCGTCGCCGGCTTCGGCCTGGCCAAGGCCATCGCCAGCCCGTTGTGGAGTACCTGATCGGCACGGTGGGGCTGGTCAACATGTTCTTCATCCTCGCCGTGATTTATGCGGTGATGATGTTCTTCGGTTTCCTGCTCATCAAGCGTCCGGCCGACTGGGTCTACGATCCCGTGACCTCGCATGTAAGCCGCGCGGAGATTCTCAGGAAGCCCGTGTTTTGGGGCATCTGGATCGCCTTCTACATCAATATCACCTGCGGCCTGGCGCTTATCAGCCAGGAGAAGGACATCCTGCACGATGTGCTCAAGGCCTTCCCGCAGTATGCCGGCCTGAGCCCCGCCAAGTTCGCCGCCGCCATCGCCGGCATCATCGGCCTGGTGCTCGCCGTGGACTCCGTGTTCAACACGGCCGGCCGCGTGGGCTTCTCCACGCTCTCCGACCACCTGAAGCGCCGCGAGACCGTTTATCAGGTGATCTTCATCATGTCGATCGCGGTATGCCTGCTGCAGATCTTCACCAACAGCATCAACAATGCGCTGTTGTGGGCCGTGCTGGCCATGCTGTTCCTCATCAACGCTGGCTACGGCGGCGGTTTCTCGACGCTGCCGGTGCTGCTCGACCAGCACTTCGGCACCAAGACCGTCTCCACCACGCACGGTCTCGCGCTGAGCGCCTGGGCGTTCGCCGGCCTGTCCGGCAACCAGCTGGCCTCGTTCGTGGTCACGCACACGCCCGATCAGGCCCATCGCTACGCCGCGCTGATTCCGGTGCTCACCGGCCTGTTCGCCCTGGCTCTGATCAGCATCAGCCTGGTCAAGTATCTCGGCGGCAGGAACGGCGAGGGCAAGAGATCCATCGGGGCCTGAACCGTAACGCAAGGCGGAGGGCTTCAGATACTGAAAGTAAATCACTTCCTGAATCGCCCCGGACAGTATTCGTCCAAGAACGAGGTAACTGCCCACATCCGCGACAATAGACTCTCATAGTTGACTGATCCGGGGGCCTGCGCCTAGCGGGCCCCCTTATTGATGCCGTGTGGCGCGTCGAAAGCACCATGTCCGCCGGCCACGGTCAACGGAGTTCTAACATGTTAACGGAGTATTCTAACATGTAAGAATTATTGAAAGGGAATGAAAGGACAGCGCCGGGCACAGCGCCCACTATGCGCCGAGCAATGTCAACATCTGCGGGACACTCTTCTTGCCGAATTCGACCTTCTGCTCGCCGCCGGGCTGGTTGATGACGATGCAGGGGACGCTCATCGCGCCATACTGGTCCTTGAGCTCGGGGAAGTGCGCGACGTCGTAGGCTTCGGCACGCACGTTCGGGTTCAGCGCCGCGATGCGCTGCGCGGCCAGTACGGTTTCCGGACACATCGTGCAGGTGAGCGAGACGAGGATCATCACGTCGATCGGCGTGTCAATGGCCTCGGCGCGAGCCTTGAGGTCATCGTCCAGAGGCTGGCCCGGACCCGCGGCGTTGTACAGGCCGAGCACGAACGAATTGAACTCGTGACCGGACGGTACACCGTGGAAGGCCAAGCCGGTGAACAGCAACGTACCGGCGTCGGAATTCTCGGCCGGCACGCACATGCGCACGACAGGCCGCGCAGACGGCAGCACCCCTGCTACGTCGAACTGCGCGCGACCGGAATCATCCAACGAACCATATACCGGCAGTTCGGCGCCATCCGGCAAGGTGACGGCCAACGGCTCGCCGACCGTCAACGACGTTGGCGCGCTGGAACCGTCCTCAGCGGTGATCACGCCCGCCGCATCGACCGCGACCGAATTCAGTTTGCCGTTCGACAGCGCCACCATCTCGCCGATGAATCCCTGCAACTCCGTCGACAATGGCGTATCGTCCAGTTCGAGGACGAGCGTGACCGGGCGGGTCATACGGCCAAAGACCACGCCGAGCTGCTGCTTGATGGCGGCGGAGAAGAGCTCGCCGGGCTTTTTGGCGGCGGCCGTCGCGGCGGCGGTATCGGCGCTGAGCTGGGCAGGAGCCGGGGCGGGCGTGGTGCCGGCAGCGGCAGCACTGTTGGCGGCAGCCGCGGTCTGCGCTTCGGCCTGCTCATATGCGGATGCGGTCGGACGAGGCGGCACAAGACCGGTTTTCTCGCTCATCTGCTTGGCGTACCGCTCCAGTTCCACTGCGGCGATGGCACCGTCGGCGGTGGCGGTGACGACCTGACGCAGGTTCTTGACGCGCAGGTCACCGGCCGCGTACACGCCCGGCACCGAGGTCTCGAGGTATCCGCGCGTGACCACGTAGCCGTGGTCGTCCAGTTCGACGACATCGCGCACGAGCTCGGTGGCCGGCACGTATCCGGCGAACACGAAGACACCAAACGTGCCGTCGTCGGATGGCTTCCACGATTCCGTCTCACCAGTTCGGCGGTCGAGGATCGTCGCCTCGCGCAGCCCGCCCTGGCCGGCGGTGACGCCTTTGAGCTCGACGTTGTAGCGCACGTCGATTTTCGGGTTGTTCTTGGCTTCGGCAGCCACCGCCGCGTCGCAGGTGAAGTCCGGTTCGCGGACGAGCACCGTGACTTTGGAGGCGTATTTGGTCAGGAACACGGATTCCTCTGCCGCGGCGAAACCGCCGCCGACGACCAGCACCTCCCTGCCGGTGAAGAATTCGCCGTCGCATGTGGCGCAGTAGGCCACGCCGCGGCCAGCGTACTCGCCCTCGCCGGCGAAACCAAGCTTGCGCGGGCTTGCACCGGTGGCAATCAGGATGCCGAACGTCTTCAGGTCGCCACGTGACGTGTGCACGGTCTTGATGTCACCGTTCACGTCAAGGCCGGTAGCCTCGGCTGAGAGGAATTCCGCGCCGAAATCCTTGGCCTGGTTGCGCATGGTCTGCGTGAGCGCACGACCGGACGTACGGCCGACGCCGGGATAGTTGACGACTTCGTCGGTGATGGTGATCTGCCCGCCGAAATCATCCTTTTCGAGAATCAGCACGCGATAGCGGGCGCGAGCGAGATACAGGCCGGCGGTGAGTCCCGCAGGGCCGCCACCGATGACAACAACGTCATACAGATCGCTTCGGTTGATCTGGGTCATGATATGGAACTCCTTACATATGCATATGCCCCTGCCGGCGGGGGCTCCCGCGAAGCGGGTGGGGTAGTTCGCCTATCACCGCGACCACCCCCAGTCGGCTGTCGCCGCCAGCCCCCGCCAGCGGGGGCGGAGAGGCCACTCGCCTTACATCGCTACCCGCCAGCGGGGGCGAGAGAGTTGGCGATCCCCAGCCAACTCTGACCGCTACCGACAGCCCTCCAGCCCCTGCAATCAGGGACGGCCTCCAGCCGCAGCCTGTTGTGCTTGCCTGTCGGCTCGCCTTCGCCTACAAACAGCTCTGCTGTTTGCTTGACAACTCAGCCCGTCAGTGAGGCGGGAAATCAGAGGAGACCGACGAGGTCGAGGCTCGGCTCGATGGTCTCCTCGCCAGGGGTCCACTTGGCCGGGCACACCTGGTCGCCGTGCTCGTAGACGAACTGCGAGGCCTGCACGCGGCGCAGCAGCTCGTCGGCGTTACGGCCGACGTTGGAGGAGATGACCTCGTAGGCCACGACCTTGCCCTCCGGGTTCACGATGAAGTCACCGCGCTCGGCCACGCCGTCGGCCTCGTTGTAGGTGTCGAGGTCCTTCGCGAGCAGTGCGGTGGGGTCGGCAAGCATCGGGTACTGGATCTTCGCGATCTTTTCGTTGGCGTCGTGCCAAGCCTTGTGCACGAAGTGGGTGTCGCAGGAGACCGAGTAGATCTCGCAGCCGATCTTCTTGAAGTCCTCATACTTGGCAGCGAGATCCTCCAGCTCGGTCGGGCACACGAACGTGAAGTCCGCCGGGTAGAAGAAGAACACCGACCAGTGACCGAGCACGTCCGCCTTGGTCACCTCATGGAATTCGTTGTTCTGAAAAGCCTGCACCGTAAAATCGGTGAGTTCATGCTGAAGCAGTGTCATCATCGTTCCTTTCCACGCAATCCGGTCATTGCGTCTCCCCATCGTAACGTCAAGCGGCTTTCGCCGATACGGACGCACGAGGGTTTCTTCATGACAATCATCACAGTTTGCGCTCACAAACCGGTAAAAACAGCCGCGCCCGATCCGCGGTTTCGCTATGAGCAGAGGTGATGAACGTTCCTTGGATATTTCATACTTATCAAACAGGTTTCCGCTATGCTCACACATACAGGCACATACACGCCGACCCGACGCGAACCTGAGACTCGGAACGGAGATGTCATGGCAGAGGAAGACCCGGATCAGGAATCCACCGCGAACTCGACGCTTAGCCGCATGCTGGCGGGAAACCGGCGATTCGCCGAAGGGCACAGCGAGCACCCGTGGCAGGACATGCAGACCCGCGAATCACTGATCGACCGGCAGAACCCCGACGCGGCGGTATTGTCATGCTCCGATTCGCGCGTTCCGCCGGAAATCATCTTCGACGCGGGGCTCGGGGACCTGTTCACGATCCGCACGGCCGGGCAGATCATCGACGACGCGGTATTGGCATCGCTGGAATATGCCGTGGATCATCTGCACGTCAGCCTGCTCATGGTCATGGGTCATGAGAGCTGCGGGGCGGTGGCGCTGGGCGCCGAACAACTTGACGCGCTGATCGTCGACAGCACGAGCGACCCAGAGAGCTCTTTGGAGTCCACTGATGCGATGGCCGAATTGGATGAGCGCATCGCCAGCTCGGATTCGATTGTGCTGCGCTCGGTCGGCATGTCGGTATGGCAGGCGCGGGAGGCCGAGTTGGATACGAGCGAGGACTTCGAACGCGTACATGTGGCGCGTACCATCGAAGAGCTGGTCACGCGCAGCGAAATCATTCAGGACGCGCTGGCGCATGATCGACTGATGATCGTAGGCGCCCGCTACCAGCTGTCCACCGGCAAGGTCGAGGTACTGAGCTTCTGACGGGAGCGTGACTTATCGCCGCATTTCGCGTCACTGTGTGCGGGTAGCGTCACGCTGTGCGGCCCCGCACACAGTGACGCATCAGTAAAACCCTTATTTTCCAATGGTTATACAATATGCGTCACGCTGCAAGGGCGCACACAGTGACGCACCCCGCACAGCGTGACGCATTCGAGACGCCGCATCCGCAACGGCAACGCGCCACCCGTTTCGACGTGGCGCGTCCCGCAGGCGTCTCCACCGCCGTCGTCAGCTACGTGCTCAACGGCAGTCCCAAGATAATCTCACCGGACACCGCGCAGCGGGTGTTCGACGCGGCGCAGCGGCTCGACTACCACCCCAACTCCGTCGCCCGAGCCCTCAAGACCGGCACCACGCACACACTCGGCGTCATCGTGCCCGACTTCTCGAACCCATACTTCGCCGAATTCACCGACCAGCTCGAAGCCGCTGCATCCAAACGCGAACGGGCGCTGATCATCAACCTGTCGCGAGGCGACCCGCAAGGCGAGCGCCGCCGCATCAACGAACTCGTCGAGCGCAACGTCGACGCGATGTTCGTCTCCTCCGCGCAGACCGATGCCGAGCTCGCCCGCTGCGCGGTCAACGCGGCGCTCGACCCCGCGCACACGCCCGACGTGCAGCTCATCGCCGCCGAACTCGTCACCAGGCAGTCCTGCGGATGCAAGTGACCGGCCGGCAAGTCGCAGCGAACGGTTCTCAATAAGAAAGGTGCGAGGATTTCTCACATTTGCGCACAAGCGCACAAAACCATAAAGGGCGGCATCTCGGGACTTTGTCGATTTTGATGTTCGTTTCGGGCGTGGGCAGGCTCGCACCTTTCTTACTGAGAATGATTCGCTGCGACAATTGACGTGCCACCCCCCTACAGTAGAGTCCATGTCACTTGGTTTAAACATCCTTCTGATCTTCATATTCCTAGTGCTCGGATCCATCTTCTCCGGCACCGAATTGGCCTTGGTCTCCCTGCGCGGATCCCAGATCGATCAAATGGAACAGGAGGACGCCCGTGGCGCACGTGTGGCGGCAATCGCACGCGACCCCAACAAGTTCCTGTCCACCGTGCAGATCGGCGTGACGCTCTCCGGCTTCCTGTCCGCATCGTTCGGCGAATCGTCGATTTCGCCGTTCATCGTGCCCGTCGTGAAAAGCTGGGGCGTGCCGGCGAACATCGCCGCACCGCTGACCACCATCGTGCTGACGCTGATCATCTCGTACTGCTCGATAGTCATCTCCGAAATGGTGCCGAAGCGCATCGCCATGCAGCGCACCGAACAGATCGCCCGCGCCGTAGTGCCCGCGATCGACGTGTTCGCCAAGGTCTGCAAGCCGATCATCTGGCTCATCGGCAAGAACACGAACGGTATCGTGCGCCTGCTCGGCTTCGACCCGAACGAGACCGAAAGCGAGGTCTCCGACGAGGAGCTGCGCGTGCTCGTCAACACGAACACGTCGCTGAGCAAAGACGAGCGCACGATCCTCGACGACGTGTTCGACGCGTCCGAGACCATCGTCGCCGAGGTCATGCGTCCGCGCGCCGATGTCGTGTTCCTCGACGGTTCGCAGAGCATCAAGGACGCGGCGGCGTACGTGCGCGAGATGCCGTACTCCCGCTATCCGGTGACCGGCAGGGATTTCGATGACGTGATCGGCTTCGTGCATGTGCGCGACCTGCTGGACGTGCGCGACCCCAACGCGACGACCGTGGCCGACGTGACGCGAGAAGGCATTTCGCTGCCCGGCACGTCCAAGCTGCTGCCAAGCCTCGAACTGCTGCGCAAGCGCGGCATCCACTTGGCCGTGGTCATCGACGAGTACGGCGGCACCGACGGCATCGTGACGCTGGAGGACATGACCGAAGAGCTCGTCGGCGACATCCGCGACGAATACGACCTGCCCAGCGAACCGGGCGGCGAGCGCAAGGAGCAGCCCGCATTCGTGAGCGGCGTCGCCACCATCGACGCGAGCATGACCATCGAGGACTTCGCCGATCTGACCGGCATCGAACTGGAGGACGGCCCGTACGAGACCGTCGCCGGCTATTTCCTCGCACACACCGGCAAGATGGGTGCCGAGGGCGATGTGCTGCACTCCGACGACGGGTACGACATGACCGTCACCAAGGTCGACGGCCGCCGTATCGAAACCATCGAGGTGCGCAAGGCCGGCGCCCCTGACCACGCGCCGGTTTCCGCCGAATAGCGCGGCGCGGGCGGGAGGTCGCCGGCCATTGCCGATCATCGGCGCTGCGAGGAAATCCACCAGTTGATGATCGAACCGGCTGCGACCAGCAGAGCGCCGCACCAGAACGGCAACGTCAAAGACAACCCCAGCAATACCGCGCTGGCTGCCGTGGACAGCACGGGCGTGGCGTAAGAGGCCATCGCAAGCGTGCTCATGCTGCCGCGCAAGATTCCATAGCCCCAGCAGGCGTATCCGCCAGCGATGACCGCCGCGGCCGCCACCACAGCCAAGTAGCCCCAAACCGACGGCGCGGCAGACGGCCAACCTTGGCCGGAAGCGAAGTGGATGATCCACAGCGCCACGGCCACAAAGGGGAAGAATACGGACGTACCGTCGAATCCCTTGGACAGCGCGGGCGTGAACACCGCATACACCGACCATGCAAGCGCACCCGCAAATGCCAGCAGATACGGCAGTGGATTCGCCGCGACATGCCCTGCGGCGAGCGCCCAGTCCAAGCCGCTGTTGCCGCCGACCGCCAGTATCACGCCGGCGGTGGCGACGACAGCGCCAGGCAATACGCGGAGCACCGCGCGGCCACGAGAATGGCGGGGCGGCTTGCCTGCGCTGCAGTTTGTGCCGCACTGGACCGAGTCATCTTGAGCCTGCGCGTCGCTGGGCGCTGCGGGTTCCCGTCCTATCCCCTCGTTCCGCACCGAACGCTTCTCGCCGCTCGGTACGAATGCCGCCGCCAGCAACACCATCATTGTAGGCCACAGGTAGTTCACCAGACTGACCTCCACCGATGAGGCCGCCGAAGACGCCAGCCCGATCGACAAGGAAATCGACGACTCATAGAACACGAACAGCAGGCCGCCGACGATCAGATACGTTCGCGGATACTTGCGCAACGGTGCTGGCCGGCGAAAAACCAGCAGCAACACCGCGCCGCAGGTGTATATCAACGCCGATCCCAGCGTCGCGCCGAACGCATCGGCGACCACGCGAACCAGCCCGGTCATCAGACTCCACAGCAGAATCGCCATCAGACCAATCATGGTAGCCTGCACGGATGGGCTGGGGCTCCGGCCGGCCTGGCCAGCCACATCGCGACGCGAATCGACCATATCTGCACGCTCCTTTTCGCCGCGGGGTCCGGCTGTTTACTCCAGTGTGTCCGCCGGCACCGACGCGGATGACGGCGAGTGGCGACTGACCGCGTTGACTGACGCGAATTGACCTGCCGTATTGTACCTGCTGAATGTGCAGCTACGTCCAGTCACGCCGTCTGCCGTGTTTCGTGTTGCCCCGCTGCACATGCCTTGCCCAGTCGCACCGCCGCATGTCCCATCTCTCAGCCCAGTCCGTGCCACACCAGCGTAAAAACGGCCCGAAATCGCATTGTGTGGCACACTGATTCCACCCGACCTGTACCGCTGATGAACATCAACCTACGTTTCTGTTACGTCGCTCACTGTGAGCGATAACTATGCTGGCGGCTGACACATCGCGCAGGCTTCATCGATAAACTGGAGGGTGACTGATATCCCAGAAGGAAGGAACGAATATGACACTTGCATTCGTTGTGCCGGGACTGGACGAAGCCGCCTCCGAGAAGGCCATTGCCATTCTGCAGAACCGACTGAGCCAGGAGCAGGAGGCCGCGCTGGTCCTGAAGCACGCTCACTGGAACGTGACCGGGCCGAACTTCATCGCCGTGCACGAGATGCTCGACCCTGAGGTCGAGGCAGTGCTCGCGCAGGCCGATGAGACCGCCGAACGCATCGCCACGCTGGGCGGCACGCCTGACGGCCGCGCCGATGCCATCACCCGCAACCGCACCTGGAAGCCGTTCGACGTCGACGGTCGCGCCGGCACCGAGAAGTACCTTGAGGCCCTGATCGAGTATTACGACGCGTTCATCGCCGATGACCGCAAGGCCATCGCCGAGCTGGACGAGCTGGACGTGATCAGCTCCAACATCATCCAGGACCACGTGCAGGAGCTTGAGAAGTTCCAGTGGTTCATGCGTTCGCATCTGGCGTGACGCGATAGATCGCGGCAGACAGCAGGCAGCATGCATGGCGGGTGAATGCCCGCTCCCATGCACACCGGCATGGTCTGACGCAAAAGATGCACATCAATGATGGCGACGGTTCAGTGGCAATGCTGAGCCGCCGCCATCATTTGTTTTGCTGCCGCGACATGTCGGCCAGCATGTTTCACGATATGTTTCACAGCAGTACGCGCTTGTTGAGTTCACGGCGCAGCTCACGCCAGCTCGGCAGATAAGCGCTCATCCGCCGCTGAAAATCAGCCCCGTGACCATTGGCCCACAGATGGGTCATTTCATGGACGAGAACGTACTCCAAAAATCGAGGCTCCATCAGACCAAGCTGAAGATTCAGCCGGATACGCCCGGTTTTCGGCGTGCATGACCCCCAGCGCGACGTCATGACCCGCAAGGTGACATGGCTCGGCGAACGCCCGACGATGGGCGCCCACTTGCGCAACAGCCCCGGAAGCGCGGCATCGATCGCGGCCGCGGCGGCATGTTTGCGCTCATCGGTCCACATGGCCGAACGGTCGAACATGGGGAGCTGCGGCTGATCGCCGCCCCGGCGGCCATCGACACCGGCATGCTCTCCATCACCGGCGGGAGCGCTGGGGAGGGGCGTCAACGTCTCGGCCTGCCGCAATGACATCCGTCGGGCCTCGGCCATACGCCGCTGCTGTTGCACGATCCACGAGTGCCGTTCATGAGCGAAACCAATGATCTGACGCTGGCTCATGCGCATCGGCGCCGACACCTCGACGGTTCCCAGAGGCGGCTTGATACGCAGATAGAGGTTCTTGATGCGCTTGCGCGTCACATGCAATTGCAGGCCGTCCACCTCAAGCACGGTCGACGCGGCGGCGGTTGAGGCGGACGCGGGTGCTTTTCGGGCATGACGACGCTGATTGGGCAATGGCATACGAGCCATTGTCGCAGACGCTGCCCCCAGTCAGCATGAGGCAAGGAATACAACGCCCCCGCTGGCGGGGGCCGCCGCGCAGCGACTGGGGGTGGTCTGACCAGCCACTGCACAGAACCACCCTCAGTCTCGCTGCGCTCAACAGCTCCCGCTAGCGGGAGCACAATACTGCGCACTCCGCGAAACCACCCGCGATCTCACACCTTCCCACACACAAAAACGGGAGCGCGAGGGCACTCGCACCCTCACGCTCCCGCATAATCGCTCAGCGGCGGCGGAACAGTATCACGCTTCCGCAGCGGCCTTCTTGGCGGCGCGAGCAGCGGCCTTGGCGGCCTTCTCCTCGGCCTTCACCTGCTCGATGTACTCGGCGTGCTTGGCACCCGGAGTCCAGCCGGTGTTGACGACCTTGACCTGCCAGATCCACGCGGCGGCGAAGAGCACCGCGGCAAAGATCAGCAGGCAGATGGCGCCACCGACAGGACCGAGGTGAGCCATGTTGCCGGTAATCGTACCGAACCAGCAGAAGTCGGCGTCACCGAAGGTGGAGTTGGCCAGACCGAAGCTGCCCATCACGGTCATCAGCGCGGCCGGCAGGAAGGTAATCAGCAGGCCGTTGATGAACGAGCCGACAATGGCACCGATACGACCACCCGTGGCGTTGCCGAACACACCAGCACCACCACCATCGAAGAAGTGAGGCACCATACCGGGCAGGATCAGCGCGACACCCCAGACCGGGCCGAGCCACACGGCGATGATCGCCAGAGCCACCAGGCCACCGACGAAGGAGCCGAGGAAGCCGATCAGTGAAGCATTGGCGCCGTACGGGAACACGATCGGGATGTCCAGCGCCGGGCGGGCGCCGGGCACGACCTTGTTCGCAATGCCCTGGAAGGCGGGGACGAGTTCACCGAGGATGATACGAACACCGTAGAGGATGATGCTCACGCCGATGCCGAACTGCAGGGCCTGCGCGAACGCGGCCATGAAGAACGAACCGTAGTTGTCGGGGTTGGTGGAGAAGATCTTGAACGCTTCCTTGGCCGGCAGCACGATGGCGGCCCACACGGAGAAGACCAGGTACAGCACGACCATGAGCAGCGTGGTGGAGACCATGGAGTCACGCAGGAAGCTCAGGCCCTTCGGGAAGTTGATGTCTTCAGTGGACTTCGACTTCTTGCCCACGCCGGCGCCGACAGCACCGGAGACAATGTAGCCGAGGGTGTTGAAGTGGCCGATCGACAGCTTGTCGCTACCGGTCACCCTGTTCATGAACGGCTGCGCGAACGCCGGCATGACCACCATGATCACGCCCATGAGGATGGCGCCGATGATCACGATGAGCAGCTGGTGGTCCGTGCCGAATCCCACGGACAGCACCACGGCCAGCATGGTGGACATGAACACCATGTGGTGGCCGGTCAGGAAGATGTATTTCAGCGGGGTGAACCGCGCGAGCAGCAGCATCACGATGAAGCTGAGCACGATGATGTACGCCGAGGAGGCGCCGTACTGGCTGGACGCCTGCGCGGTGATGACCTCATTGGTGGGCACGACGCCGTGCGCGCCGGTGGACTTGAGCACCAGGTCGCCGAACGGGGCCAGAGCCGAGGTGACGACGGTAGCGCCGGCACCCAGGATCAGGTAGCCCATGGCCGCCTTCAGGGCGCCCGACACGACCTGCCCGGCGCTGCGCTTCAGTGCGATCAGGCCGATGGCCGCGATGATGCCAATCAGATACGCCGGCACATTCAGTATTTCCTGGCTGATGAAATTCAGCACTTGAACGACAACGTTCATGGATTCCTTCTTTTCTTGTTATGGTTTCTGGCCGGCATCTCACGCAGGCCGTAACGGGGAGCGTCTCAGTCGGCGTACTTCTCCAGCACCGACTTAATCTCGTCGGTGTCCATGAAGTTCGTGATGACTTCGACGGGCGTGGTGGTGCCTTCCAGCTCGGGCGCGAGCTCGGCGGAGGTGAGCACCAGATCGTTCATGTTGGCGGTGCCCTTGGCGCTGCCCGCATCGGAGGTGGTGACATTGACATCGACGCCAAGGTCGGCCGCGACCGATTCGACATTGACCTTCAACAGCACCGATGTGCCGATGCCGTTGCCGCATACGCAGAGGATGTTCATGATTCCCTCGTTTCTTTCGTTGGAATGACTGCCGCGCAGCCATTGGGTTTCAGTTATTGGATTCAGTCATGGAAGTGTGGGTGTGCCGCTCGCCGGCGGCCCGGCCCGGGTTGCGCCGCCCTGCTATTGATGCAGGATGTCGCGGATGGCTTCCGGCGTGGGGGCCGCGGCGAGCGCCGCGGTCTTCTTGGGATTGATCAGGGACGAGGCGATAGCGGACATCACGGTGATGTGCTCGTTCTCGTCATGACCGGCCAGACCGATGACCAGCGATACCGGGTCGTTGGCCTTGTTGCCGAACTTCACCGGCGTGGACAGGCGCACCCAGCTCAGGCCGGTCTTCAGCACGGCCTCGGACGGGCGGGAGTGCGCGAGCGCGAGACCCGGGGCGATGACGATGTACGGGCCCATTTTCTCGACCGTCTCGATCATCTGATCCGTATACGCGTCGGTGGTGAAACCAGCCGCCACCAGTCCTTTGCCGGCAAGCCGGATGGCATCTTTCCAATCGGTGGCGGGAACGTCGAGCAGAAACGCGCTGTCCGGCAGGAACCCGTCAATATCGGCGACCATAGCATCTCCTCCGTGCTGAGCCATCCACCGCTGGATGGGTTGGTGATTTGCTGACACCATCGCGAGCAAATCGTTTCTTTCATCCGTCACTATACACCATAAAATCCGCTTAGTAAACCCGGAAACCGATTTCTCAACTTTGTAATGAAATGGTATGATCTATACAGAAACCATTACGTCTGTCCACTGGAAACATTGGCAATAATCACGCCCATACGGCATCGCGGCGACCAATGAGCGCAATGTGCGTTCATGTATCCTATATACAACGGGCAGCGACGCGGTGCCCGGCAGAAGTAATCGAAGCAGACAATCCGAGGTGATGAACGATGAGCTCAACGAGTTCCATCACCGACGTCGCCGCATTGGCGCGCGTATCCAAAGCCACTGTCTCCCGCGTTCTTTCAGGGCGCCGCACCAAAGACGACAACATCGCGAAACGCGTGCGGGACGCGGCGGAACAGCTCAACTATCAGGCCAACTCCGCCGCCAGCGCACTGCGCAGCGACACGACCAATACCATCGGCCTCATCATGCCCGGCCCGACCGACCCTCTGGTAGCCCGACTGCTCGCGGAGTTGGAGCCCGAAGTCAACCGCTCGGGACGCCAGCTGCTGCTGGGCCTCGGCGACGACCAGCGAACCCAGACGGAACGCATCGAAGCCATGCTCGCCCGCCGGGTCGACGGGCTGGTGGTCATGCCGCCGCAAGACGCCAATACCGCAGCGTTCCTGGATGACTACGTCGGCATGACCTCGCTGGTTCAGGCGTTCGGCCACTCCACGTCCTTCCACGTGAACTGGGTTGGCGTCGACGAAAGCGCCTCCATGAAGCTGATGCTTTCGCACCTTGCAGAGTACAACGCCAACTCCATCGCATTCCTCAGCGGCAACGTCAACTCCGCCAGCGCCGCCGAGCTGTTCGCCACGTTGCAGACGTCAACGAGGGTCATGAACCTGATGACCGAACCGGGTTGGACCACGTTCGGCGACAATTCCGCGAAGCGCGGGTATCACGACGTTATGAGACTGTTCGGGGACAAGGGCAACCGCCCGAACGCGCTCATCTGCGCCACCGACGATGTGGCGATCGGAGCGCTGATGGCGCTGAACCAACTGGGAATCCGTGTGCCGGACGAGGTCAAGGTCATTGGGTCGGGCGACTCCCCCGCGGCGGCCATCGCCGACCCGCCGCTCTCGTCGATTCTCCCGCCGTGCCGGCTCATCGCCCATGAAGCGCTGCGACTCATCAGCGTCAGTGCCAGCAGCAAACACTGGCTTCCGGCGCACACCGCGTATCCGCCGCAGCTAGTGCAGCGCGAATCGACCAGCGGGCCGCGATTCGGCTCCAGCGACATGGCGCTGCCCGACGACGAGAGCTGAAAACTCGATGTCAGTGCCTTGAGC
>SKEZ01000681.1_pt1 | contig 23958 bp, 16 predicted proteins | sample 4843881 | NCBI WGS metagenome assembly SKEZ01 (sample SAMN11008796, study PRJNA524170) | human gut metagenome | isolation source: fecal sample from pouch patient p1, p46 | place: Israel: Tel-Aviv | reverse complement strand
GCTCGCGATTCATCACCAGCACGGCGTCCTTAGTGCTGACAATCACCAGATTCTCTACGCCAATGGCCGCCACTAGCTTCTCGTCGCTGTTGATGTAGCAGTTTTCGCTGTTGTGTACCCACGCGTCACCGCTGAGGACATTGCCCTGCTCGTCTTTCGGGCTGACCTCCCATAGTGCGGACCAGGAGCCGACGTCGCTCCAGTCAGCATCGAGACCGACCACCACCGCATCGGCGGTTTTCTCCATAACGGCATAGTCCACGGACTCATCCGGGCACTCGCAGAAAATATCATGCGGGATATTGATGAAATCGCTGCCATTATCGGCGGCATTCACCGCAGCCTGGCAGGCTTCCAGGATATCCGGACGGTATTTGGCCAGCTCGATGAGGTATTTCTTGGCGCGGAACATAAACATGCCGCTGTTCCAGTAGTACTCCCCGGAGGCGAGGTAAGCCTCGGCGCGCTCGCGATCCGGCTTCTCCACAAAGCGGGCCACCTGGTACGCGGAATGGGCACTATCGGTGAGCGCCACGCCGCGCTGAATGTAACCGTAGCCAGTTTCCGGGGCATTCGGCACGATACCGAAGGTGACCAGATGACCTTCATCAGCATACTGCTCGGCGACCCGGATGGCGTCGTGGAAGGCCGACTGGTTATTGATGATATGGTCAGCGGCGAGAACCAGCATCAGCGGGTCGTCGCCGTCGCGGGTGGCCTGAAGGGCTGCCAGGGCGATGGCCGGGGCGGTGTTGCGCCCGACCGGCTCAAGAATAATGTTATTCGACAGCTTATTGAGCTGGCGTAGCTGTTCAGCCACCAGGAAGCGGTGCTCTTCGTTACAGATGACCATCGGTTCATGGATTTCAAGGCCCGAGAGTCGGGTGATGGTTTCCTGCAGCATGGAGTTCTGCCCGAACAGGCGGAGGAACTGTTTCGGATAAAGCTCGCGTGACATCGGCCAGAGACGACTGCCGGTACCACCAGCCATAATTACAGGAAGTAACATAATGAAATCCTTAAATAAATAATTGTTTTATTTTACTATCAATCAATCGACCAACAGGTTGAATGGCCTTTTTCAGGTACGCTACCGCCATTGGCTATCGCAACCAAAATGCGTAGTGCTCCCGTGCTCCAGGCTAAACACCACCCTCTTTCGCTTCAGACGGTCGGCAGATAGTTCACGCAGCGGTCTGAAAAACCATCCTTACGGAACGGGTATCCTGAAAACCTAAAAGCAGAGATATGCCCTGAGGCATGTCTCTGCTTTTAATATGTATCTGTTCCTCACCAGGCCACGAAACGCCCCACAATTTCCACATTTGCCGCCAGAGTAACCATCAGGACCTTCTCATTTACGCGGGGCAAAACACATGCTCTCACCGCCATCAAAAAAAACGAATCAAGTGATTTACCGATGCCAGCAACAATCAGAAAGGGGCATTTACGATACGGGGAAAGATAAGAAGAGACATCGTATTCGCCGCCCGGCAGGCAACGCGCGTTCGGGCTTAATAGCTCTTTGCACACGACGACGGCGTTATGTTGCGACTGGTGGGATAAACGACTCATGCCTCTACACTGCACATTCCACAAAAAAAATCTTCGCAGATTATAGCGTTGGATGCTGGGAAAAAAAATATAAAAGCCGACTAATTAATGGATTACTCAAATAATACACATCTTAAACATTTACCAAACAAATTAATGCTAATCCATTGATATAAAAGTAATAATAAAGAGAATCATGACATTTTTTTGCCTGGTTGCTAAATAATCTGCTGATAAAAAATACAGATTTGTACAAAATTACGCCATGCTCGCTGTGAGTAACCCCGTTTTGCGACGGTACATACTAACCAATGAGGTACCTGATTTGATGTATCACCTGCTGGTGCTGTTGCAGGTTCAAAATCTGGATTTAACAACAGTTATAGTGAATCTGCGCACGCGGCATCAGTGAGTTGCGGGGTAGGCGGATGTGATGTTGCTGTCGCTTCCGGCAACAACTCATACGTCATTGCCCGGTGTGCAGGTTTATCGTGTCTACAAATTTTCTCAACATATGTAAGCTGGATAAGATACGCCGGCATCGCATCCGACAAAAAAACGGGCACGGTGTGACCACCCTGCCCGCTTTCTTTTAGCTCAAAAAATCACTTCGCGTTGTAATTACGCAGCGCGTTACGCCCCAGCACAATACCCGCGCCGACCATGCCGCCCAGCAGCACCGCCAGAATCAAGGTGATTGCCTTCTTAGGGCTATCACGACGAATGGGTAACGTAGGTTTCATCACATAGCGGTAAGCGTGAATATCAAGATCATCAACCTTTAAGCTTTCGATATCCAGCAGGTTTTGACGAGTCTGATAGTAGGTTGACGAGAACACCAACGGACGGCTCGCTTCGTGCTTTACCATCGACTCCAGTGCATCACTCCCCAAAAGGAACATGGTATCCTGGGTCACGTCCTGTGTCTGCTGAATCTGCGGCTTTGTCACCTGCGCCTGATTCGCATACTGCAACGCTTCCTGAATCTGACGGATACGCAGATCTTTCTGCTCTTGCGCGACTACTTCCTGGGTCTTCAGAGAATCCTGCAAGTTTTTCATACGCAGCGCGATGTTGTCTTTCAGATCTTTTTCAAGTTCTTCATTTACCTGGTCGTCAACTTGCTGGATATATTGAGCCAGCTGTTTCTGCGCAGCTTCAGGCGATTGCCCAACATAAGACACCGCTAAAGGTAATGACTGATTTTTAACAGTAGGTTCAATAGTCAGTTTTTCAGGTTCTTCCTGATTATCAAGCGTTTCTGCTAATGCAGAAAATGTCGTGCTGAAGCGACCAATTAAAATCGACTGGATCTCAGACACTTTCGGCGCGGCTGAACCATAAATCACATTTATGGCATTGTTATAACCAGCGATTTGCCCCACATCAGGTTGAGTAACGATAGCTGTGGAAGTCCATTTTTCTTTGGCAACGACCAGATATCCTATTGCCAGGGCAATAGCGACAATGACAGAAATGATGATTGTCATCTTGCCACGCCATAGTTGCACCAGTAAATCAATCAAATCAATCTGTTCCGGGTCAAGGTTTTGCCCAGAAACATTATTATTTTCTACTCTCATCATTACCCTAACGGACGTTATAATTTTAGGTCTGCATAGTGTAGTGATAATCTTAGTGAATACTATAGGATAAATGATAAAAACAATGAATTATTGCACAGGTTACAAAAGACAATCAGGGCGAAACCGCCCTGATCAGAGAAGATTAGTCGCTGCCAAAGAGATCTCGTGTGTAGACTTTGTCTGCCACATCCTTAAGCTCTTCTGCCATACGGTTGGAGATAATAACGTCGGCTTGTTGTTTGAAGGTCGCGAGATCACGTTCCAGGCGAGAGTTGAAGAATGAGTCTTCTTTCATCACCGGTTCGTAGATGATAACTTCAACGCCTTTCGCCTTAATACGTTTCATAATCCCCTGAATGGAAGACGCACGGAAGTTATCTGAACCGCTCTTCATAATCAGACGATAAATACCCACCACTTGCGGCTTGCGTGACAAAATGGCATCGGCAATAAAATCTTTACGCGTGCGGTTAGCGTCTACGATTGCCGAGATCAGGTTATTCGGCACAGACTGGTAGTTCGCCAGTAACTGCTTGGTATCTTTCGGCAGACAATAACCACCATAACCAAACGACGGATTGTTGTAATGGTTGCCAATACGCGGATCGAGACAAACGCCTTCGATAATCTGGCGAGTATTCAGACCTAAACTTTCTGCATAGCTATCCAGTTCATTAAAGTATGCTACGCGCATCGCCAGATAGGTATTAGCGAAAAGTTTAATCGCTTCTGCTTCAGTGGAGTCGGTAAACAGGGTCGGGATATTTTGCTTAATCGCGCCTTCCTGTAATAACGCCGCAAAACGTTCTGCGCGTTCTGAACGCTCACCGATGACAATACGTGAAGGATGGAGATTATCGTAAAGGGCTTTACCTTCGCGGAGGAATTCCGGAGAGAAAATAATATTTTCAGTACGATATTTCTTATGCATCGCTTCGGTAAAACCAACGGGAACCGTTGATTTGATGACCATAACAGCATAAGGATTTATCTCAACTACGTCTTTAATTACTGATTCTACACTGGATGTATTGAAATAATTAGTTTTAGGATCATAGTCGGTTGGAGTGGCGATGATGACATAATCAGCATCCCGGTAGGCTTCATTTTTATCTAATGTGGCATTAAAGTGTATTTTATCTGATTGCAAAAACTGCTGAATTTCCTTATCAACAATAGGAGATATCCGATGATTCAGCATAGCAACGCGTGACGGTAAAATATCTAATGCCACAACCTCATGATTTTGTGCGATTAGAAGCCCGTTTGACAAGCCTACATAGCCGGTACCGGAAATGGTGATTTTCATTTCATGCTCTCAGAATTAACTTAACTGTGAATCATGATGTTTTTAGCATCCTGATAAGAGCTAAAAGTTTTAACGCTACGTTGTCAGATGGTCAACGCAACGAAAAACAATTCAGATTTTCTTTATAAGAATAGCTGATATTTATTAAGTTAATATTAAGCAGTGAAATTTAGTCTATAAGATAAATGGCAAAAAAAAGCCCGGTGCAATATACGCCGGGCCTCAATTTTATTGTTGGTTAAATCAGATTAATCCAGCCATTCAGTATGGAACACACCTTCTTTATCAATGCGCTTATAAGTATGTGCACCGAAATAGTCACGCTGTGCCTGGATCAGGTTCGCAGGCAGAACAGCGGCACGGTAGCTATCGTAATAGGCAACCGCAGCGGCGAAGGTCGGAACCGGGATACCGTTTTGTACTGCATAAGCAACGACATCACGCAGCGCCTGCTGGTAGTCATCGGCAATTTGCTTGAAGTACGGAGCCAGCAGCAGGTTAGCGATCTGCGGATCTTCGGCATATGCATCGGTGATTTTCTGCAGGAACTGCGCACGGATGATGCACCCAGCACGGAAAATCTTCGCGATTTCGCCGTAATTCAGATCCCAGTTGAACTCTTCAGACGCAGCACGCAGCTGAGAGAAGCCCTGAGCGTAAGAAACGATTTTGCCCAGATACAGCGCACGACGAACTTTCTCGATAAACTCAGCCTTATCGCCTGCTGGCTGTGCTTGTGGACCAGAGAGAACTTTAGACGCGGCAACACGCTGCTCTTTCAAAGAAGAGATATAACGTGCAAACACAGACTCGGTAATCAGCGACAGCGGTTCGCCGAGATCCAGCGCACTCTGGCTGGTCCATTTACCGGTACCTTTGTTAGCCGCTTCATCCAGAATTACATCAACCAGGTAATTACCGTCTTCATCTTTTTTAGTGAAGATGTCTTTGGTGATGTCGATCAGGTAGCTGCTCAGTTCACCGTTATTCCACTCGGTAAAGGTCTGCGCCAGTTCTTCGTTGGTGAGGTTCAGGCCACCTTTAAGCAGAGAATAGGCTTCAGCAATCAGTTGCATATCTCCGTATTCAATACCGTTGTGAACCATCTTCACATAGTGACCTGCGCCATCGGCACCAATATAGGTAACACATGGCTCCCCATCTTCAGCCACTGCGGCGATTTTAGTCAGGATCGGTGCAAACATTTCATAGGCTTCTTTCTGGCCACCAGGCATGATGGAAGGTCCTTTCAGCGCACCTTCTTCACCACCGGAAACACCGGTACCGATAAAGTTAAAACCTTCGGCAGAAAGCTCACGGTTACGACGAATGGTGTCCTGGAAGAAGGTGTTACCACCATCAATGATGATATCACCTTTATCGAGGTATGGCTTGAGAGAATCAATAGCAGCATCCGTGCCTACACCTGCTTTCACCATTAACAGGATGCGACGAGGCGTTTCCAGAGATTCAACAAACTCTTTCACCGTATAGTAAGGAACCAGTTTCTTGCCTGGATTTTCGGCTATCACTTCTTCCGTCTTTTCACGGGAACGGTTGAAAATAGAGACGGTATAACCACGGCTTTCGATATTGAGCGCAAGGTTGCGCCCCATCACTGCCATACCGACGACGCCGATCTGTTGCTTTGACATTGTTTACTCCTGTAAATGATATACTACAGTTTGTATATTAATACTGTATTTGCAAATAAATTGATATAGAAAACTTCAACCTCTCTTATTTATCTTTATAAGATATAACTTGCGAAGAATTGGAAAAGGCAAAAATTTTAATATTAAAAAATGAATTCTATAAGAAGAAAGCATATATTTAAATGAAAAATAAGATTCTTTTTTGTGTTTATCAAAATTAGCCTTGTCGCCAAACTCAATGCAATTATAGAGCAAGTGAATAATATTTTTCGCTAAGAAATTATCTAGCCAAGGTATAGTATTAGTATATCGTTTCAATTCTTTAATAATGAACCTTTCATTTGTAGGTCTTGCCCCCCTGGAATTAGCCTCAGTGTTGAGATTATATTCATGTATACATTCTCGTGAGAAAACCGGTTTAAATCTCATCGCTAATAATGAACAAAAATAAATATCCTCAGTATGTGTAACACCATCGGGAAAAGTCAATTTGCTAATTAATAATGATTTCCTTTCAATACAAAATGTTGATGCATGACATGGGAATGAACCAGGATGATAGGATGCTATATAAAAAAAATTATCTATGACCCCATACCTGAAATCATCACCCAAAATTTTTGATACATTTATTGCTGGTGTTTTATTACCATCACGAACCCTATAATAATTAGAACAAAAATAGACATGCTCAGGGAATTGTTCAATTAAAAAACTAAAATGTGCTAATGCATTAGGTAAGTAAACATCATCTCCATCGAGAAAAAGCAAATAGTCACCAACAGAATTTATAATCCCCACGTTCCTTGCACAAGAAACACCGCTATTTTTTTGTTTCACTAATCTTATACGTTCATCATTTATACTTTCTACAACCTCAACACTTTTATCAGTAGAGCCATCATCAACCACGATTATTTCAAAGTCCTGACACGTTTGATTCAAAACAGAATTTATCGCATTTGCAATATATTTCTCTTTATTATAAAGAGGAATTACAATTGAAAATTTCATTATTCAAGCAGTTACCTTATATAATAATAAAAAAATAGCTGGCGCAATCACAAAAAAAACAAAAATACGGGCATAAAATATTGATACGAACGCAGAAATAAAATCATGTCGTCGTTCAATAGCCACAGACAATGCAGGATCAATTTTGAAAGTCAATAATAACGTTGCAAATGCATTTATAACACCAGACATTTGCGTAATCATTATTTTGTGGATGGGGGAAATGAGAGCAAAATAAAACGTCATGAATATTCCTGTAGCATGAATAGAATAAATAAAACACGCAATAAAGAAATATTTAAAGTCAATAATAAAATTATCTATATCAGAAATATCTACTTTTATTTTTTTATTTTTATTACAAGATAGAGACTTAAAGAATGAATGAAAGATACCACCTCCATTAACATAGTTTGTAATAAATCTGATATAAAAATTGCATATCGATTTGCGAAAAAAAAACACCCCGCAACCTAAAATAGCCACAAAGTAGAAAGACAAAAGCACACACGCAATAAAAACCGAAGGAGTATATGCATTATCAACCATTAGGCCTATCAAAGGCATAAGTAATACAGAGAAAAAACGCGTTAATGTAAAAGTGGTGTTCTGCAAAGAATATGCTATCGCATTTCTATTAATAAAATACCCAGCCACTCTACTATATTGTGATATAAACTCGATAAGCAACATCATTCCGTATAAAAAAGGAATTAAATATAAATACCAATTATGTATAATCACATTCATTTTTTAACCTTTTTAAAGCAAATAAACTTAAAGCTAACGTCATCCATGGTGCAGTTATCGTTGTGGTACTAAAAAATAATATTTGAAAAATAGACAAAGCTAAAAGTGAGCTAAAAAAACACTGTGTTTTAGTTGTTGTATCAATTTTTAAAAATACACAAACAGTAAAAATTATTACTATAACAAGACCTAAGATACCAGCATCAAGTGAAATTTGTGCTCCATATGCATTGGGTTTAAGATACTCAACATCCTGACTCGTCAAAAATGAAATAGCATTAGTATTAAACCCGATCTTATCCATAATCTGAAATATTTCATTACCACCATTACCTATGCCAGCACCTAAAGGTTCAATGAATGCTCCAGCATACCCCGCTATAACTGATATTAACCTGATACTACCAAAATATTGTAAATCATTTAAAGTAAAACTCCCCCTAACTTTAAAATAAGAGTTTATTATGTCTAACAACCGTTCAGGTAAAAATTTATATACTTCAAATAAAATGCAAACATATAAAATCAATGCAAGTACTGGGATAAAAAAAACAAAAGATAACCATCTATTAACACTTACCTTTATAAAATAAAAAAACACAAAAAAACACGCCAACATTAAATAAGTCACATAAAGAGACGCGCTTTTGTTTAAAATAATACAAACAACAATCATGAAGACAAGAAATGATTTTTTACATTGCATTTTCTTATCTAAAAATATTTGAGGGGAAATTCTCATCGCAATCAACAACACAGACAACAAAAATATATACTTTGCTGCATGTGCCGGCTCAGAATACAGAACACTAACTCCTCTCCCTCCACCATAGAATCCGAGGCGCCCACGCTTAACTATTTTTTCAAATATGGGATTTACAACATTATTAATGGCATCCGGGGAAATAGCCTGAATAATTGAAACTATAAAAAAAATGGCTAATATTGTAACCAGATGTTTCCTTTTCAAAAAAATAAAATACTTATAAAAATAACAAAAAACAGCAGGCCCTATCAAATAGAGAAACAAAACAATACCATTTGAACTACTTACCAATACACCCGTAATAAATGAAGGAACCAAAAAAAGCAGGAATATTATGATGCCAGATGATATATATGACAATTTTAAGCTCAAAAGAATCTGGCATAAGCCAAATGCAATAATCCCCCCTCCAATTACAGGCTGTACTTCAGCACTAATAAATGGGAAAAAATTAAATGCGCAAAATATCGAAAAGAAAAAAACAATAAAAAACGTTCTTTTAATAAACTTATCATCCTGCATTATCAATTTTGTTACCTCTATAACTTATGTAATGTTTTTTCAAACCATAACTTACATAATGGAACAAATAGAATAGAGACTTGAACAATCCAATTTCTTCAACTCTGTAATAAATGTTATATTGCCGCCTCAACTCTTTCCATTTATTGGCAGAAATAGATTCAGTAGATACACGGTAAAAAGCAATTATATTTTTACAAAATGCGACCTTAGTTTTTTCACATTTTAATATTTTTAGCCAGAGTGCGTAATCTTCTTTATATACATCAGGAAAAAAAAGTTTTCCCAGAGCATAAGAATCATATATTACTGTCAAACATCCAATATCACATCCCCTTAGCAGTTTACTATAACTTATCTGTGATTGCGGTCTAAACTCGCCAATGATGTTTTCTTTAGCACCAGTAAATACTGCATAGGAGCCATAGCAAAAATTTGCATTACTATTTTTCATTAGTGCTATTTGCAACTGAAGCTTGTCTGCAGACCAATAATCATCGCAATCAAGGAATGCTATATAGCGGCCCGAACAACATCGAGTCCCTAGATTTCTTGCCTGAGCAGCTCCACTACCAGACTTCTCCGTTTGAACTACTTTGATTCTTTCATCATGTTTTGCATATATCTGAGCTGTTTTAAAACTTTCGTCACTTGAATGATCATCAACAATAATTAACTCCCAATTATCATAAGTTTGTTTTTTCACCGATGATATAGCATCATGAAGATAGCGATCACCATTATATACTGGCATAATAATTGAAACTAATGTCTCATCTAAATTTCGCATAAATGGACTCCATGCACCCCTTACTACTTCCAACATACGAAAAATAATCCAGCGCGAAATATTTCTCACCATTATATAATTGTAAGATAGCATCCCGTAAATCGTGAATATTTCGAATTCCTGTTATTTTTATCATTTCACTCATATGGTTATCAAAACCTCGATTGTATATATATGCATCTATATCTGGTGTATAGAAGATTACATTATTGGAGACCGGAGCAAACTCGAAACAAGCACTGGAATAATCTGTAATTAGGCAATCGAATCCCAAGTAAAACCCAACCATGTCGTCAACATCTGAATCAATGAATTTTATATTGGCATTTTCAAACTGTTCAACTTCAATGCGCTTTAATTCATATGGATGTAGTTTTATAATAAAATCAATATTATTTTCTGTCAAAAAATTAGATTCAAAAACAGATTTGATTTCAGATAATATATGCTTAATATTATCTGAGCCGTCCCTCCAAGTCGGAAGATATAGTATCCGGAAAGAATTAGTGTTGCTTTCTCTTATTGCTGACTCAGCTATCTCTTGTGATGGCGACCCAAAAAATAAGACTTTTCTATCGCCATATCCGAAGCTAGTTGCTAACCTCCGCCCCAATATTGAGTCAGATGTAATCAAGTACGTATAGCTTAAGTATATTCTTACACGATAATATATTTTGTAAATCTTATTAAGAAAAGCAAATTTAAATTTATTTAAATCGTAAGGGCTGTTTAATAGAATATTTTTAAATGGAAAACCATGCCATAATTGAACCCTCGGAACCAGAATGCATACTAAAGGTAATTGACCTAAACCGTGGGTCAAAAAAATAGCACGAACTCTTACAAATGAAAAAACAAATCTCACATATTGCCTTAATGAAATGTGTTTTATCTCAATAAACTCACAATACTCCCCCTTACTCTTATAAAACTCATATAGGTATTTAACATTTCCTTTCATGCCAAGAGGGGAGAAAAATAAATACTTATTTTTAACTGTAAACAATCTGAGCACTAAGATAACTGGCAGAAAAAATAACGATATAGCATATTTTATAAAATTTTTCATATCTACCTTGCAAAATAATCTCTATCCACTCTACAATTACAAAAATATGTGTGTGCTCCACAGAAAATATGACGCATTTCTGTTTTTATATGTCACATTGCATTGAACAGCTTATATTTCATCGGGATGTGAATAGTATCCCCCCCTATTCTTAAAGATATTTTACTATATTCCCTCTTTTTTACTTTTCAATCATCTTTATCTATTATCATATCCAAACACCAGTGCAATTTATTCTCTTCGGTCTAATTATTTCAGAATGCTGTAGCAGCCCTTCTGCAATTAAATCAGTAGAAGTGATATAATACACGGTCGCCATTTCCGATTTTTCTTTTACTTTTCCGTTTTGAACTAAAGGAGGGTATTCTGCATAATTCCTTCAGACTTTCCCACAAAAACCAGACGCTAATAAGCGTTATCAGGAATGTTACTAACTATACAAAGATAAATTTTTTAACTTCCGTGCTCCTTTCCACTAATTGAGTAACTGTCATGCTTAGGACTATTTAATTCTTTCACTGGGAATTATTCCTCAGATGCTTTTATTAAGCCGCCCCTGATTTTCTTTTACAGTGAATAAAAATCACCTTCCTGTTTTTGTATCTTCTCTGGAATATCTTTCTGGCAACCTATCGCATCAATTATGATGATTTTTCCTTTAATATCCAACATGGTAAGAATCTCAGGGATAGCTGTAATCTCATTAGATTTCTCATCCGTCTTGATCTGACCGATGACCAGACTGTGCATTGTTGAAAACGCAAGAATGACATTAATAACTCCCTTGCGGCGACTATTGTTATAAGAATGCCGGAATGTTTTTCCATCAATTGCGATGACGTATTTATCATCTAATGAATGGCAATCACGCATCCAGTTAATAAGGCACTTGTGAAATTTTCAGGACAGATACAGTATACAACTCTGGCAATGGTATCGAGTATCGTGAACAGGAATACCATTATCAAAAGCACCATATTGCTTCAAAAAATCGAGATATACTTCCCAAAAATCCTCTATATCTTCCCAACCTTCTGCCACCAGAAATAACAGCACAAATAGTCAACAGTAGAATATCAGACAATTTATGTTCTACTTTTTAGGCTTGTCGGTAATTGGGAATAATAGAAATATGTTCCATCAATTTTTAAGTTCCATTCTTTCGCCTTAAGTATATAAGGAGTTTTTGATCATGTATAAGCAATGAAAAACAGCTTTAGGTAATAAGGAATATCTCAATCATTGAACATAAAATTCGAATTATTTAGTATAAAAAACAGTATTATGTGCTCTTTCCCTGTATCAAGTATTGATGCTTTTAGCATGAAGTGTTTGGTGTGGGAAATACAGCGTCGCATAATATATTTTCAAACACTCACACTATAAAACACAGGAAACGCTTTATTTCTCTCGAAAAGTTAACTTTTTATGTTTATCTCTGTTGTTTTACAACTTCAATAATCTCCGTAGTGGATATTGATGGTGTTCTTGGCAAATAAACAACTTCGCAAACATCCTTTACCCAATCAAAACATCCTTTCCAGTCATCTCCCATAACAAGCACATCAGCGCGACATTCTAAAATGTAGTCTTTTTTGAGCTCAAGGGATTCCTCCAGAAAAACCTCATCAACAAATTTTAATGAGCTTATAATTCGACATCTCTCTTGTTGACTATAAATGGGATACCTGCCTTTTTTGGCGTAATTCAAATTATCAGAGCTAACGCCAACAATTAAATAATCACCGTATTCAGAAGCTCTTTCCAAAATATTCACATGCCCAACATGAAACACATCAAATGTTCCAAAAGTTATAATTCTCTTCATAATTATCTCGCTAAAGGAACGCTACCGCCCCTGGCTCAACAGCTACCACAAAACTGCACAACATTCAACATATTGAAGAGCAGTTCTCATCAACCTTAGTTTTTGCGATGAGTATTGCCAACTATTTTGGTTTTTATCTCTGTGTAAAACAAGGATAAATTTGGCATTTATTGCCTCCCCCCATCAATCTACTAATTTTATTTTTTCAAAGAAAAACCACGGCCTCTGTGGAATTGTCTATTCCTCACCACTAGCATCTGACCTTCAACATCCCCACCTCATTCAGTCTCCATGCGTAATTGTTTTATTTTAGCACCAGCTTCTCAATCCCTTTACGGAACTTCGCCCCTTCTTTCAGGTTGCGTAGTCCATACTTCACGAACGCCTGCATATAGCCCATTTTTTTACCGCAGTCGTAGCTATCGCCGGTCATCAGCATGGCATCAACGGGCTGTTTTTTCGCCAGTTCGGCAATGGCATCAGTCAGCTGAATACGCCCCCATGCACCAGGCTGAGTACGTTCCAGTTCCGGCCAAATATCGGCAGAAAGCACATAGCGACCAACGGCCATGATGTCTGAGTCCAGCGTCTGCGGCTGATCCGGTTTTTCGATAAATTCGACGATGCGGCTGACTTTACCTTCGCGATCCAGCAGTTCTTTGGTCTGGATGACCGAGTATTCAGAGAGGTCACCCGGCATACGTTTTGCCAGCACCTGACTGCGGCCCGTTTCATTGAAACGTGCAATCATGGCAGCAAGGTTGTAACGCAGCGGGTCGGCACTGGCGTTATCGATCACAACGTCTGGCAATACCACGACAAATGGGTTGTCACCAATGGCGGGTCGTGCACACAAAATAGAGTGGCCTAAACCTAAAGGTTCCCCCTGACGCACGTTCATAATGGTCACGCCCGGTGGACAAATGGACTGCACTTCCGCCAGCAGCTGACGCTTCACGCGCTGTTCAAGGAGAGATTCTAACTCATAAGAGGTGTCGAAGTGGTTTTCGACCGCGTTCTTAGACGCGTGAGTTACCAGGAGGATTTCTTTGATCCCTGCCGCCACAATCTCATCAACAATGTACTGAATCATTGGCTTGTCGACGATCGGTAGCATCTCTTTGGGTATCGCCTTAGTGGCAGGCAACATATGCATCCCAAGACCCGCTACAGGAATAACTGCTTTTAAATTCGTCATTATTTCATCCACCTGTAAAATGGTTGCTGAATTATAGCTTGTTCGATTTTTTTCGCCAGCATCAATTACCCTGAATTGATTACTGAATTACTTGTGATGTTACGCCGCTTCGTTGTGGATTGCAGTAGCATTGTTCCTAAGTATGGCTCCATTTTTCCAGGAATGGTCGCAAATCTACTCCCTCCGTTCCGGCAATCTAAAGTTAATCTTTTCCACATTAACAATATGGTGATTAATCCTGTCGATATCGACGGAGCTTTGCCCTCTTTCATTCACCGCATGAATATTTGCAAGAGACAGCAGTGTTTCTTTTTTCGCCATAAACACGCCACGAACGTCTTTGCGCATGTCGAAGTTCATGCTCAATGCAGGTCCAACAGAGGATTCCTGCATCACCTTGATATTACGCATAAAAAGGTGTTGCGGTTTATTGTGTAGCTCCAGCGAGGCACGCTTCATCTCAATGTTAGTCAGCGCCACAAAGGAGACAGCATTCCCGGCGGAGATTTGGATGCCGCGCAATTTATAAGCATGATGGGTGTTATCCAGTTGAATATTATTCACTCGGAAATTTTGCGGTATCGAGAGATATTTGCCTTTAATTACCCCATAACCGATTAACATCCCGGCGCTATTAATCATTTCAATATTATCAATTACGAAATTATCACAACCGTAAATAGCGACCGTGGCGTTATCAATACCTGCTTTCTTACTGAAATCCGGTGTGATATTGCGGGCTTTGATATTACGAATAACAAAATGTTTACCATTTTCAACATGGATCAGTTGCCGACAATCCGATCCCGTGATATTCGCCACGACAAAGTTTTTCACTGCCTGGTCTTCCGGGTAGTTATTATCATAAGTACTCCCCGCAAGGCCTATGCCGATGCCCCAGTTGATTTTGCCGTTGGTACAGTTGATACGCTCGATGACATGGTCGGAGATCAAAATATCACTGTCGTTAATTGCCACGTTCCATTCAATGGCGTCGCCCTGTAAGTCGCTGAACTTACAATTGGTGATGTTGGCACCGATAATCTGGTTATGAAATCCCTGGCGTAAGATGGCGTAGTTAGCGTGGCTGACAGTGAGGTTATCGATGGTCAGGTTGCGCATGACCCGTTTGTTTTTGCCGCCAATATAAATCTGCGTTACCGGGCCAAAACCGCTCATCGTTAGCCCTTTGATGGTGCAGTCAGAACCACGCACATCCAGGGTGATGTTATGCATACTGCCGCCCTTCTCCCCTGTCACCTGGCTGCCGTCCTGTAAGACAAATCGCCCTCTGCCGTTGCCGCGCAGGCTTCCAAGGATATGTAACGTTTTACCTGCAGGAATGAAGATGCCGGTGTTGATATTGTCGCAAACCAATCCGCCGGGTACGACGACCGTTTGCCCTTCGCTGAAGGCTTGTTTAAATGAGGCGATCCAGTCGTGTGGATTGTAGTCGTTAATGTTAACGCTTTGTCGTGCGGGAAGTGCACGAGCGAAAGGGGTATGGAGGAAGGCAAGCACCGAGCTTGCCGTCAGAAAGGTACGTCGGGAGAGTTTTTTAAATGGCATGCGTTCTCCTCTATAAAGCCTGCAACAAGCTGGCGAGTTCTCGGTTAATCACCTGTTGGTTAAAATCGTGTTCGACTTTTTCGCGCGCACGTTTGACGACCGGAGCCAGTTCGTCGGTGTCCAGTTGGCTAAACGCCGCCAGACGTTGCGCCAGTGCACGAGCATCGTTCTCAGGCACCAGCCAGCCGGATTTGTCGGCCTCCACCAGTTCAGGTATTCCGCTATGCAGAGTAGAAACCACCGGAATACCGACTGCCATCGCTTCCATTAGCGCCACCGGAATACCTTCCATATCACCGTCAGCACCCGTTACCGAAGGCAACAGGAAGACATCCGCGTCGTCGAGCATCGCTTTCACTTCATGGCTCGGTTTAAAGCCCGGCATCTCTACCACATCTTCCAGTTGATATTGTTCGATGAGCGTGCGCAGGCGTCGTTCCCACGGTCCAATGCCGAGGATGCGATAGCGAAATGCCACGCCCTGCTCTTTCAACTGACGGCAGGCTTCGATCGCCACATGCAGGCCTTTTTTCTCGGTTAAGCGTGCAACGGAAATGATTTCCAGCGGCGTTGCAGGCGCTTTTACCGGACGCGGGCTAAAGCGAGTCATGTCTACACCCATGCGCGATACGGCAATTTTTTCCCTCGGGCAGCCCATTTTTTGCAGCCTTCCGGCCCACAGATCGCTAATCGGTAACATCAGGTCGCCACGGCGAAATAGTTGTTGATATTCGGGAGTGTAATGGTTGAGCACTTCCCGACTGGAGATATCAATGCCGTGGAAGATAGTGGCAATTTTGCCGCGAATGACACCCAGTTCGCGTAGTTTTGCTGCGGTTACCCCCGCTGGGCCAAAATGTGCGATAAACACATCAGCATGAAACGGTGTTGCGACCTGACCACAAATGGCAGACAAAATCAGGTTCCGCGACTCAGCACCATAGCGTTTGAGGTTGAGCGCCTGCCAGGTATTTTTACGATGAATGCCGCGTAAGGTCTGGCTGGCGCGGTGGCGCAGTATCGCCACTTTGCCTTGTGGTTCGTCCTGTAACCAGCGAGTTCTGGCGGCAAGGTTATATTTCGTCCATGCCGCGTGGGTGTTTTGCGTATCGCCTTTTTGCAGCGCGACAATCTCCACCTCAAAGCCCATATCAATAAACGCAGTGATTTGGTTGAGAACGAAGGTTTCCGACGACAGCGGAAATTTCAATAAGAAGAAGCCGATCTTCATTTCGCCTCCCCGATGCGCTCGAGCACAGATTGCACCATCTGCATTCCTGCCTGGCGTTCGCGACTGACGGCTTCGTTAAGTCGTGTATTCAGCTCCGGAAGCTGGCCTAAGGTATCCGCAACCATCGCTTGCAGGCTGCCGTCTAATAAATGACGGATATCAATCGCCATCTCAGGTAGCCCAAGCTGCTGCATAATCCCGGCGGATTTGTGTTCGTAGTTGATGGCAATTGCCGGAGTGGAGAAATTCATCGAGATAATGGCAGAGTGCAGGCGCGTACCGACGGTGAGTTCACAGGCACCGAGGATTTTGCCCATTTCCAGATCGTTGAGCTCATCCATCACCACGTGATAACGGGCAGGATCGCTGATGTGCTGACGCAGGTTGAGCGCCACCATGCGGTCGTCTTTGTTATAACTGTCGATGCCCGTACAGGTGGAGAGCGCAATCACCTGATACCCTTCATCGAGAATGCGATTGACCACCACGGCAAAGGCTTTTTCATACGCTTGTTGAGTGGTGCCGAGACGTTTGTCGAACGGTGCCAGTTCGCGCAGGGTAATGGCCACCGTTTTTTGCTGTGCGGCTACGTCCAGCCAGTGTTGAACAGCATAGCTGGCGGTGAAGTCTTCGGTGTGGTGATCGACCAGCCACGCGGTATCGACGCCATGTTCAACTTTTGCGGTAGTGATATTGCTGCGTTTCATTAGATCCAGGCTGACCGATTCGCGCAGGATCAGCGCGTCGCAGTGCCCGAATACGTAGTTTGCCAGTTGGTTAAATTGCTCATCCTGGAACGGGCCGACGCTGTGACCAATCATAAACAGCGGCTTTTTCGCCATAAACGTGCAAAGCGCGTGTTCAAACTGCGGCACGCCGTAGAGATCGACAAAAAACGATCCGCCGACCTGAATAATGGCGTCGTAACCTGACAGCAGGCGCACAAAGTCAGTGAATCCCTGGGCAATGGCGATATTACGCAACTTGCCGGTGTCGGTGACGCGTGAGAGCAATACCTGGTGCTGGTAGCGGCGACGGAGGACTTTTTTTACGCGCCCGACAACACCCGCCGCGCTGTTGTGTTGTTTCATTTGCAGGAACAGCGGATCACCCATTACCGGGCGGTTGAGCAGCCAGGAAGAACTGACCGGATAGCGGCTCATTACGTCCACTTCGGCGTGAGGGTTGAGGATGTTGATGGCATCAAGTAGGCCGCGCAAGATGGCGCTGTCGCCGCGATTGCCGCAAGTGTGGTTGCCCAGAATCAGTAATTTCATTTTTTCCTCATAAATTTGATGCCAGGTGAGGCTGTGTTTGTTGTGTTCGTTGCCGCTTTTTGCCTGGCGCGTCTTATCAGGCCTACAATGTCCGAGCACAGAACCGTAGGACGGATAAGGCGTTCACGCCGCATCCGGCATTCAGTGCCTGATGCGACGCTGACGCGTCTTATCAGACCTACAAGACCCGAGCACAGAGCCGTAGGCCGGATAAGGCGTTCACGCCGCATCCGGCAACTATTGCCGGAACCGAAAACAACCATTCACCCGGCCCGCAAAAGCATTTTCATTTTTTCGCTGCGACAAAACTGACGCTTCACTTCCACCACCAGCGGATGGCGCGACAACACGATCATCACCACAAACGCCAGCACGCCTGCGATAATTTGCACCGCCAGCAGCATCCCCAGCGCCAGTTGGCCTTTCAGCACAATGCCCAGCGCATAACTAACCACCAGCGTCGGCAGCGAGAGATAAAACGGCAGCCATAAACTCAGGATGTACTGGCGATAACTGGAACCGAGCACCGGTTTAATCATCACGAAATAACTCAGAATCGTGTTGATAATCTGCACCAGCAGGAAACCAAGCGTGACGCCGATTGCACCCGCCATCTGCCCACCAATAACAATCGCCGGAATAAACAGAAAGGTTTTGAATACGTTGAATTTAAAGCTGATATCCACCCGCGCTTTCGCCATCAGTAGCGAGCCAATGGGGTTACCCACGGAGCGCAGTAGCCCCACAATACACAGCAATTGCAGCACCGGAATAATGCTGTTCCACTTTTCGCCAAAGACCAGCGGTACAAAGTTATTCGACACCACCATCAGCCCCAGCAGCGCCGGAAAATTGATAATCCCCACCACCGACAGCAGCTTGTAGAAGTTAACGCGCAGCTTTTCGGTGTCGTCCTGAATTTTGGCAAACGCCGGAAACAACACGCGGGTGATGATCGGGTTCAGTTTCATCGGCGGTACAACAGCCACGTTGTACGCCAGGTTGTACCCCCCCGCTACGCCCGCGCCGAGAATACGCGCCAGCACCAGCGTTGAAAGGTTGGTATTGAGATAGTTGATGATGCTGTCCGCCGTCAGCCATGCACCAAAGCGTAAGTTCGGTGCAACAGACGCCAGCGAGAAATGCAGACCGGGGCGATAAATTTTGCGGCCAAAGTAGCCAAACAGCAGCGTTCTCACCGCACTATTAACCAGATAACCGAGGATCGCGGTCATCGCCAGTGGCCAGAAATGGGCGCTAACCACAGTAAAAGTGAAGCCCGCCAGCACCGCGCTGGTTTCGATCATGCCGATTTTGTTGAACTCCAGTTCCTTTTGCATCAACGCGCGGAACTGCTGCCCGTGGGGGATCACCACAAACGCCAGCGACAATGTTTTAATCAATGGCGCCAGATCCGGGTTATTCAGCACGTCACCAATGGTATCACTCAACAAAAACACCGCCACGCACACCACAAGCCCCAACCCGACGTTCAGCCAGTACAGCGTGGTGAGTTCAAGATGGCTGATTTCTTTTCGCTGAATAATCGAGTTAGCGATGCCGAAGTCAGAGAGTGTATCTGCCAGCGCGATGATCACCAGCGACACGGTAAGCAGGCCGAACTGGTGGTTGTCGATAATCCGCGCCAGCACGGTCATCTGTACCAGCCCGAGGCCGATGATGATTACTGTGGCAATCGCCGACCACTTCGCGCCGCTGATGGTTTTTTCACGTAAGCTCATATCAATATGCCGCTTTGTTAACGAAGCCTTTGAATACCGTCAGGAAAACGATTTTGATATCGAACCAAACGCTCCATTCACGGATGTACTCAAGGTCGAACTCGACGCGTTTTTCCATTTTCTCCAGCGTGTCGGTTTCGCCGCGCCAGCCGTTAATCTGCGCCCAACCGGTAATGCCCGGTTTCACTTTGTGGCGCAGCATGTAGCCTTCAATGAGCTGGCGATACTGTTCGTTATGCGCCACCGCGTGCGGACGTGGCCCCACAATCGACATCCCCCCGGTCAGCACATTGATAAACTGCGGCAATTCATCCAGCGAGGTGCGGCGCAGAAAGTTCCCCACTTTGGTGACGCGCGGATCGTTCTGCGTCGCCTGGGTCACCACTTTGTCGTTCTCCATCACTTTCATCGAACGGAACTTCCACACTTTGATCGGCTTGCCATCCATGCCGTAGCGAGTCTGGCGGAAAATAACCGGCCCTGGTGAACTGAGTTTCACCGCCAGCGCAATACAGCACAGCACCGGGGAGATCAGCAGCAAGATCAGCGTTGCCAGCACAATGTCTTCCACACGTTTTATCAGGCGGTTAACCCCGGACAGCGGCGTGTCGTACAGCGGCACCACCGGAACGCCGTTCATCTCTTCGAGGCGTGAATGGAGAATGTTGAAGGTAAAGACGTCGGGGATCAGCAGCACCGAACAGGTGGTGTCCGCCAGTTGATGGACCAGTTTTTTCACTCGTGCGCCGTCGCACATTTGCATCGCGATATAGACGTTGTGAATCTTGCCTGCTTTCGCATCCACGACCAGCTGTTGCAGATTGCCCGCCCAGTCGTTAGAAACGCCGCCCGGTTTTGGGTCGTGGTATACGCCCACCACTTCAAACCCTAACCACGGCTGATTACGGAAGCTCTCCATCAGCATTTGTCCGGCGGCTAAATCCCCCGCCACCGCGACCATGCGCTTGTTATAGCCATGATTACGCAGCCAGCCCGCCCCAATGCGAATACATGAACGGCAAACCACCAGTCCGATACTGGTCAGCCCATACCACGCCAGCCAGATTTTCAGTTGCGTGTCGAAATCATTGTTGAACGCCACCAGTCCGGCGCTGAAAATCACGCTTAAGGTCCAGTTTTGTAGCAACAGGGCAAATTCTGTCGCTGCCCGAACACCGCGCCATGAGCGATAAAAATCGGTGATGCCGCCCAGCATCTGGAACACCACCAGCGTAATCAGTGCCACCAACAGGTGCATGTAGAGGAATGACAGTCCGCTGACTTCGCAAACCAGCCATAGTCCGGCAAACATGATGGTGATATCTGAAAAGCGTTGCACCATAGAGATTAACGATGCATTGGTTTTCGCTCGCTCGCGCTTTTTTAGATTTGTCATCGTTGTTCCTGTTATTAGCCCCTTACCCGCAGTGGGGTAAGGGAAGATCCGACATTACTCGTTCAGCAACGTCAGCAGAGTTCGCGTTCGCGCTTCCATCAGCGGCACATCACCGCGCGATTCCACATTCAACCGCACCACCGGTTCGGTGTTGGAGGAGCGCAGGTTAAAGCGCCAGTCGGCAAAGGTCATGCTGATGCCATCGGTGCGATCCACCGCCAGCGCCTCACGGCTAAAATGCTGTTCCACGCGGTTAATCGCCTCAACGGGTTGCGCCAGTTTGCTGTTGATCTCACCGCTTGCCGGAAACGCTGCCATCCGGTCGCGCACCAGTTCGCCCAGCGTTTTTCCTTTCAGGCACACCAGTTCGGCGACCAGCAGCCACGGGATCATGCCGCTGTCGCAGTAAGCGAAATCACGGAAATAGTGGTGGGCGCTCATTTCGCCACCGTAGATGGCGTCTTCCTTGCGCATCCGTTCTTTAATAAAGGCGTGTCCGGTTTTCGACATTACCGGCGTACCGCCTGCGGCAGTCACCACATCAACGGTGTTCCAGGAGAGACGTGGATCGTGGATGATCTTCGCGCCGGGATTTTTTTCGAGGAACGCTTCTGCCAGCAAACCGACAATGTAGTAACCCTCGATAAACTGCCCTTTTTCGTCAAACAGGAAACAGCGGTCAAAATCGCCATCAAAGGCAATGCCCATATCCGCGCCGTGTTTGATGACCGCATTGCGGGTGTCGTCGCGACATTCCGGCAGCAACGGGTTAGGAATACCGTTGGGGAAATTGCCGTCCGGCGTGTTATGCACTTTGATTAACTCCACCGGTGCGCCGAGGGCTTTAAAGCGGGCTTCGATGGCGTCCACCACCGGACCCGCCGCGCCGTTCCCGGAGTTAATCACCAGCTTGAGCGGCGTAAGGTTTTTGACGTTGATATAACCGAACAGGTGATCAACGTAAGCGTCACGCAGATTGATTTGCTGATAGCGACCGCGTTTGGTTTCATCGACGGGAGGAAAGTCGTTGGCTTCTGCCAGACGCTGGACGTCGCGCAGTCCGGTATCGCCGCTGATCGGGCGAGCCCCTTCGCGCACCAGTTTCATGCCGTTGTAATCCATCGGATTATGGCTGGCGGTAACTTCGATGCCGCCATCCACGCCGAGATGGAACGTGGCGAAATAGATCTCTTCGGTGCCGGACATACCGATATCCAGCACATCGACGCCCGCATCCTGTAAACCTTTCGCCAGCGCCAGTTTTAAGGTTTCGCTGGTGAGGCGGACATCACCGCCTAACACAATGGTTTTCGGTTTGAGAAATTCGCCATAAGCGCGACCAATGCGCCAGGCAATATCTTCATTCAGTTCTTCGCCTAATTTCCCGCGAATATCATAGGCTTTAAAGCAGGTTAATTTTTTCATGTCGTTACCCTTTTTCAGGCAATAGTTGGCCCTGACCGAAACGGCCAATTTTGTTTTTGTCGTTATTTGCCGGAGATTTATTCCGGTTGATTATTCAACTGCTACACCCGTCCGTAGCGATCCGCGAAGCGCACCACATCATCCTCTTCGAGATAAGAGCCGGAGCGCACTTCAATTAAATCGAGCGGAATTTTCCCCGGGTTTTCCAGGCAGTGCGTCGCCCCCAGCGGAATATAAATGGACTCGTTTTCACCAAGCAGTTTGATATCACCGTCAATGGTGACTTTTGCCGTTCCCGCGACCACCACCCAGTGCTCCGCGCGGTGATGATGCATCTGTACCGACAAGCCTTCGCCCGGTTTCACGGTGATGCGTTTCACCTGGTAGCGGTCGCCCGCGTCGATAGAGTCATATTTGCCCCACGGACGATACACTTCGCGATGCACCCGATGCTCATGGCGACCATCAGCTTTGATCTGCTCGACCACTTTCTTCACATCCTGCACCGCATTACGGTCGGCAATCAGCACTGCATCTTTGGTCTGCACTACCACCAAATCTTTCACCCCGACGGTGGTGACCAGGCCAGATTCGGCGTACACATAGCTGTTTTCAGTTTTGTGATTAATCACATCGCCATGGCAAACGTTGCCCTCGGCGGTGTGGGCGCTGATCTCCCATAATGAAGACCAGGAACCGACATCGCTCCAGCCCGCATCCATCGGCACCACAACGGCATCTGCCGTGCGTTCCATGACCGCGTAATCCACCGACTCTTCCGGACAGGCGAGAAACGCCTCTTCATCCACACGAATAAAATCGAGATCCGGATCGACGGCGTTCATCGCTTTTTCACAGGCATCGAGAATATCCGGGCGATACTTTTTCAGTTCTTCGAGATAGCGTCCGGCACGGAACAGGAACATACCGCTGTTCCAGTAATATTCGCCACTTGCCACATAGGCCTGGGCGGTTTCCAGATTCGGTTTTTCGACAAACTGCGCCACTTCAAAGGCCACCGCATCCTGCTCACCCGCCGACACTTCACCGCGACGAATATAGCCATATCCGGTTTCAGGTAGATCCGGCACAATGCCGAAGGTCACCAGCTTGCCCGCTTCGGCATACGGCATGGCATTACGCACGGCGGCACGGAACGCGTCTTCATCGGCAATCACATGATCCGCCGCCAGCACCAGCATTAATGGGTCGTTCTCCGGGCTATGACGTTTTGCCGCCAGCGCCGCCAGCGCAATGGCCGGTGCAGTGTTACGCCC
>SKEZ01000678.1_pt1 | contig 23997 bp, 23 predicted proteins | sample 4843881 | NCBI WGS metagenome assembly SKEZ01 (sample SAMN11008796, study PRJNA524170) | human gut metagenome | isolation source: fecal sample from pouch patient p1, p46 | place: Israel: Tel-Aviv | reverse complement strand
TTATTCCACTGACTCACTGCCCACACGATGTTCAGGATATGCAGGGTTATCACCATCCTCTGGCAACGAATCATCAAACACAGTACGGCACCGTTGGCCAGGCACTGCATATTGCACGGAAATTACTACCCTTTATTCCTGATAATGCAGGGGTTCTCATCGTTCCATGTTGCCGTGGCGGATCGGCTTTTACCGCGGGCAGCGAAGGGACATATTCAGAACGGCACGGAGCCAGCCATGATGCTTGTCGTTGGGGAACGGATACTCCGCTGTACCAGGATTTAGTCAGCAGAACGCGAGCCGCACTGGCAAAAAATCCGCAGAACAAATTCCTCGGCGTATGCTGGATGCAAGGCGAATTTGACTTAATGACCAGTGACTACGCGTCACACCCTCAACACTTTAATCATATGGTTGAAGCCTTTCGTAGGGATCTAAAACAATACCATTCTCAGCTTAATAATATTACTGACGCACCGTGGTTTTGCGGCGATACCACCTGGTACTGGAAAGAAAATTTCCCTCATGCGTATGAAGTTATTTATGGCAATTATCAAAATAATGTTTTAGCCAATATTATTTTCGTCTACTTTCAGCAACAAGGTGAAAGAGGACTGACGAACGCGCCTGATGAAGATCCGGACGATTTAAGCACGGGATATTACGGTTCAGCGTACCGGTCACCGGAGAACTGGACGACGGCACTGCGAAGCAGTCATTTCAACACGGCAGCCCGTCGGGGGATTATTTCTGACAGGTTTGTAGAAGCAATTTTGCAGTTTTGGCGCGAAAAGTGAGCGTTCATTAATTTGATTTATTCGCATCCATCAACGCTTTTAACTCCTCCGGCGTAAAAGGTGGTTTGCGTCGGTGCAACATCGCATGGCAATTAGGGTACACAGGCAGCAAAAAAACAAATGAGATCAAAGTAATATATCTTCACTTGCAGGCTTGAACAGCCGAAAATTTGCGAGCATGATCGCAATTATTTCACTGCCAGGGATATCAATGGCTTCCAGTAAATCGCTACAGCAGGCAATTGCCAACATAAAAATCTGGCACAAAGGTGAACAGCGCGCGCCGCATAAGCCATTGTTATTGCTATACGTATTAGCGGGATACCTGAATGGACATCCACGCCTTTTCGATTATGGCTCGGAAATCTACGAACCTCTGCACAGTTTACTGGAACGTTTTGGGCCACAGCGTTCACAGTACCGACCTGATATGCCCTTCTGGCGATTACAAGGCGACGGATTCTGGCAATTACACAATGCCGAGCTTTGCTCAACAGCAGGGAGCAGCCGACAACCGCCAGTGAAGGAACTGAACGAATACCACGTTGCAGGCGGTTTCGATGAACAGCACTACGCCCTGGTAACCGGCAATAAAAAACTCATCAATACTCTGGCGCAACAGATACTCGAAGCGCACTTCACCGAGAGTATTCAGGAAGAAATTGCTGACGAGCTGGGTTTTGATCTCCAGCAAATCCGTAAACAGCGCGACCCTTTATTTCGCAAAAATGTATTACGCGCTTATAACTACCAGTGCGCGATATGTGGCTTTAATATGCGCCACGACGACACCACCGTAGCGTTGGAAGCGGCGCATATAAAATGGAAACAGCAAGGAGGTCCTTGTGAAATTCCTAATGGCCTGGCGCTTTGCGCAATTCACCATAAAGCCTTTGATAAAGGATCGATTGGCCTGGATGAAAATATGCGGGTACTGGTATCAGATGCGGTAAACGGCGGAGGGATCGTTGAGAAACTATTCTGGGATTTTGACGGGAAAACTATTGCGTTACCACAGGTGCGTAAAAATTACCCTTTTGAGGGGTTTGTGGAGTGGCATCGGAAAGAGGTTTTTAGGGGGTGAGGTTGATAATACCGTGCCCCCATAATATTGCCATCTCTTGCATTGAGATATTACAAGCTACAAATGTTCTCCCCATTTTTCAATGTAGACATTTATAGCAATATCAAAATTTATTGTTCAGCTTTTTCAACAACAAAACCATTTTGCCGTACAAACTCAATCAAGAGTTCAATATTAACAATACCCCATTGATTAGAAATAGCAACAATTTCACCAGAAGGAAGTGTAATCAATGCATCTTCATTGATATGATAGCGACTCTTTTGCTTCTCTGGTATCTGATCGACAAGCATAACTGTACGTTTTTTAAAGTCTTCATTTAATCCATTTATTAAATCATTATAACTTGCTGGATTAAATTGTCTTATCCAATCACGTAATAATTCAAGAGCTAATTTACGCTTATTAAGTTCTTTATCTTTATATATATACCACGTATAGTCCTTCTCTTTTTTCTGACTGCTAATTAGCTGCTCATCACGTTTTTCACGAAATTTAACTTGATATTCTTCCAATTCAGGAACCGGTATGATTTGCTCTGCATTGATAAGAACATCATCATTAAATCTATAAGGCGTCAGACGAACGCATCGAATGTCTACCCCCTTATCTCTTAACCAAATCGCAGTGGTAGTCAGTTCCTTGCTAAAATCCGATGAAGCCAAAACAATTCTGATATCTTTTCCGAAATCAACAAGCTCAGTTTCATCCAGCTCAACAAATTCAAGTATTTTTTCTTTCGCATCGGCATCGCAGTTTTGTTTTTTCAAATACGTCTGGAAATATTCACATGCTTTCGCAAAACTCATTGTGGAAATCATCGCCGCATATCGTAGTGCCTGTAACTCCATATGCGCACCCGTTTCATCACGTTTTAATTCGATAACCACTAAATTTGCCTGTTTATCGATTGCCAATAAATCAATTCGCCGACGACTATCTTCCCAGTCAGAAAACTCTTCGGAAATTACCAGGCAATCAGGAGCAATAATATCTATGTTTTTTTTGATTGCTTCCTGTAAATCATAACGTTCCTGTAATCCTTCCAGAGTAAAGGTCGTTTTTTCTAAAGCATGTAGTTCTTTATTTGCGATATTGTACAGCGCCACGTTTATCTTCCTTTTTTAACTAATTTTACAGGGATTTTAACACAGTTAAAATTTTATTTCCTGAGCTGTAATCGATTAAGCTGATGCAGTCAATGGGAATGATATAGGGTCATTTCTAGTCGCACTAACAGAAACGGCCAGGGCATACTTGAGGCCACCGGCTACGAAACGAAGAACACTGAACGGCCTTTCTGACAGGCCGATATACTGCACGGATATGGGTAATTTCAGACACAAAAAAAGCCGCCCTTGAGCGACTCGATTTGCATATGATGTGGTGCGAAGGCCGAACTCGAACATCGCTACTATCCTTATGATCTTAAGGGATTAAAACTTACCAAATTGGGCATGATACCATCATTGATACCATCAGTCCCGACTGGTGATAATCGAACAAAGAGTATATTAATCTTGTTTGCTTACACTAACTTCGACTTTATCTATATCATAAATACTTACATTGCCTCCAGTCGCATTTAACGGATCAAAAAGAGCAAGATTGATTCCTTCACTTACAGAACTACTATAAAGTACTCCATGAAAGCCAGTTTTCTTAATAAATTCGCATATATATTGACTTGGAATATAATCAAGGGCTGCACTTTTAGGTAATACAGGTCTTGTTAGTTCATAACCAAGTCGTTCAAGAAAAGGTATATCTGCAAGCATTTTACCCATTTCACCTGGATCGGTTAATAAAAACGGTGAAACGGTTTCACGAGGGTTTCTTAGGTCTATTAGAGTCAAATTATCTCTTAGAGTAAACTCTGCGACACAAGCTCTGTCACCTGTATGAGGTCGAATTTCAGACAAAGCTGTATCTGGTTTAGATCCAAGATATAAATACGGTATACCTGTAGGATTTGCTCTCCCATGACTAACTAATCTCTTTGGGGGAGCCCCCATTTTGTCTATCGTAAAAGCAGTATCGTCTGCATAAATACGGGCTCGATACCAAATTTTAGAAAAATCATCTAAAGCAAGGAAACTTAATAACTCGCCAAGCCTATCTGTATCAAGTGATTTATTCAAAAAATATCTATTTTCATACATGAGTTCCTGACAAAGATGATCCCATAATGCGAGAGATTCACTCTTATAACTATCAGAAAGTACGAAGGTTTTTCTAACAACATTTCCATCATCAAGTATATCACCTAATAACTCTTTGGCATGAGCCTCATCTAAAAGAGGATGTGAAAATAGCTTCCAATCCTCTTTCAAATGTGCAACTAGACTCTTACCATCCGGATGATTTTCGTAGATGTTTATCAATGAACTAAAATGATCAAATAAAGCATGAGGCTCAATAATCTCAATGCCTTTGGTACCACAATACGAACAATCGCCAAAATCTGGGGAAAGTGAAGGTATGATATTTTTCTTTAAACCATTATCCCCAAAACAGCTCGCACAGCAGTACTTGATCATATTATTTACCATCCATGAAATCGGCTAGGGTTTCTATATGGTGAATCATAGACAATTTTTTAACTGTCCCTAAACCAGGGAAGTGACTCGGATTATGTAATCGCCTAAACTCTTTGATAGCCGACGTTTCAAGCAACATGGATTTGCCTGAATTTAAAGCAACCATTAATTTATCAAGGGACTGTGCGAACTTACCTGCTGGGTCTGTCGGTGTATCACGTGTTGTCGAAACAAAATGATAGATGTACATTTCATCTTCATGCTTCGTATTAATGTAAGTAAGATGAATAGCAACCGCATACGCAGGGCCACCGGACTCACTAAATTCATCACCAACAATTAAGAAATCACCAAAACCATTCATACCCTCTTCTTCATAATTAAGATGAAGATCTGAAAAGAACTCAGAATCGGGATGGTCAGCATTTCGTCTTTTTTCAAAGCCATCTTTAATTAAAACTCTTTCTGAACCCGAAAAATGTTTTCGATAAGCTTTAGAACAATAGTTAGAAATAAATACATGTTTGTATCCATCCCCAAATCTTTCATGTAAAGCTTTTGGCTCATCAAATCCGGCATGAATAAAGGTGACTTCATGAACGAGATCTGAATGAAGGAGATTATCAACCTTAGCAATAGTCATACTCTTATCAAGAAGTATTCCTACAGAAATTTTTTCATACTTACTAAATTCATTTTTTAATAATTGAGCTATACTTTGTCCATCGGTAGAGTGATCACCACATGCCGGATTAATGATGACAATAGCCCTACCATCATTTTCTTTTATTGTTTTCAGTGTTCGCTCAAGACCATTGAGAGCCTCTCTAACAGGCTCTATAATTGGAGTAAAACCTGCCTCAGCCATTACATTAGCAGTGTCTCTAATAGCCAACAGTTCAAATTGTTTCCCACGAAAATAAGGATAATACATAGTTTGTTACTCCCATAACAATGCCTCATTAAGAGGAAGCTGCATAGTATTAATTAATCGCTCATGATCCTTAGAGCGAAGCTGAATAGAAAGTGCCGCTGGTTGTAAAGACTTTGGTAAGTTGAGAATCAACTCTCTTAAAGAAAGTAAACTTCTGCTTTCCTTTAAAGTTTTTAGCATTAAATTATATACAGAAACAGGTGGTAGGCCACTAAACTCTTCTTTTAAGAAACCATGCATTTGGGTATTCGGTAAGTCGGGGATTTTTATACCTAACTCGGAAGCAATAATTTTCGCCTCATTAATTCTTAATGATTCAAAGATTGTTACAGGGCATATAAAGTCTAAAACTTCTTCAGCTTCTCTTATCGTAGATATTCGATTCCAACGGGTTAAACTCAATACCCCAATGGAAGATTCAGTTGTTTTCAGCACATCATCTAAATGTTCTGAACCTGCTATCACATAGATTTTCCCAAATGCTTTACGGTAGTTCGTTATTTGGTTTTGTAGACGGCTTAATGAATCCCTTTCGGATTTTATTTCGTAAACCGTTCCAGTTCCGTTCAGTATGATGAGATCAGCTTTGCAAGAGCCGATTCTGAATTCATTAAGCATACAGGCAGTTCTTAATGAATGCTTCCCAAGCAAAAGATTGTGTGTGAGCGCAGAACGATAAACATACTCATTCCGCAAGCCTGTTTGTCTAAGTAAGGCAAATGCCTCATTGAAGGCTTCACCAACGGTAATCCCAAGTGTATCTGCATGGTCAAAAAGCTCGGTCTCTCGGAGAGAACGAGCAAATATAGGAGACTGCCCTCTTTTCGCTATCTCGCTGAAGACGGAAGCGGAAAAAAGTCTACTTAAAGCAGTCAATTGAAAAGAGTTAAGTTCGTTACTTCTCATCATGGTGAATCACATAGTCCATCGTTCAGGATCTTGTTTGGTTACTGTCAAAATCCTTAGCACAACCCACATAAAAGTCGTTCATCAGTGTAGGAAAGCTATGAAAAAAATCTTCACCTTAGGTTACCAAACCAGCAGTGTCCTGCATAGAAAAGTCGATAGCCTAACTACATGCAACCAATTCTAGTAGCCTGCAATAATTTTGTTTGTGAGATTTAACACAATCTATTGATCATAAAAGAAAAAAAACATTGAAAGAGGTGATTTTATGACCGCATACGGTAATGTTTACTATAACATAGGGTAAAACACGAATTTTGGTGGCAGACATAGTATATTTTATCAAAAGAATATATGACTATAATGGATAAAAAATTTGTTTTATATTCATAATAGTTATATGAATCTCAACTATGGGATACTATCCCCCATTGGTCAACATGAAGTTTTATCATTTCACTGAAGAAAAAAATGACCGCTACAAACTATTGTGGTATATAAAAAACCAATCATTATTGAGGATAGAATTATGTATTCATTAGTTATAGCTGAAATTTTCATTTATAAAAATCCAACGATTTCTGATACAAAAGCATATGAAAATATTTATATCACTTTTAACCCTTATAGTGGTACTGATTTCCGATCACATGCATCTCTCAGTGATGCTCAGCAATATGTTGATAATGAAAATAAGAACGAATCAAAAAGAAGTGAAGCTCAAAAAAGCGATGTAATAACCGATACTTTAAAATTGAAATATGACAATTCCATAGAAGATACAGTCAGTATAGATAAAGACACATCACTGTTTTTAGAAAAATATAATAAAACTCATAATACACATTCCCTTTCTAAAACATTATTTACTGTTACAGAAAAGCATATTATGAATGATGAATTAGACAGCACTAATGTTTTAGCGAAGAGAAATATACCTTAAAATATCATTGATATATATGCATAATATATCTTTTTTCATTAGTTACAAAGCAGTCGAATACAACCCAGACATTTAATACATCCTTTATTTTTTTATCTGGGTAGTATATATGACTGCTTATCTCGCCATTAGGATATTCCACTTGTGCTTCATAGAAGCTAATTAAAACTCCTTTCTCTGAAATTCTTCTCTTTTTTTCAAAACTTTTTATTCTTCCCGGCTGAGAGAAAAAACCCTCATAAATATTTGTTAAATCACTCATGAATCCTCCTTATTAAATTTAACAATTAAATAATATAATTATTTAGACATGTCAATAGAGGAACATTGGGGGAACGTAAATAAAGTAAATAAAGCAAGAGCTAACTCAGCGAAGCTGAGTAGTCTTGCTTTACTTGCTCTTCGATTAGTAAAGGAAAGCAAAATCTCAAATTCTTATTGGTCGCTTCGAATTCGTCAACATTAACTCATTTGTGATTATTGAATTGAAGTAGCCCTGATCGAGGAAATATAATAGTTGCTTCACTTCTCTTTTAGAGTTTGGCATAGTGATTTTATTGTCACCATTCACATTAGTTATACCTAATTGATATCCAATCTTCTGGGCACACTCAATTAGATTTTCAATAGGCTGATCGTTGAGTATTCCAGAACTTATTATCAAAGATACTTTCTTTTTAATTGCAGAATCTGCAAACGTCATAAAATCTTCAGCATTTTCCACATGAAATATATCATTACCGATAAAGTTATCTAAATCCTCTCTAGTAGCTTCATTAAAATACTCTTCCATGTTAAAAAATCGCCGGAGCATAAAGAAACTCTTGAACAATAATTTATCACCCACAAGAATAGCAGTTAATCGATCACTAAGCGAAAAACCAGGACGAGTGGACACTGAGAATCTATTTCCAGGCTGAGTTACTACTTGGAAAAAGGATTTTTCATTATTAATTATTTGTCGTCTGTCGAAACATTGAAGCCAAACCTGAGTAGGATTACCATTCGAAGCTGGCTCACCCGTAAATAACGCTTTAAAATAATGAACTGACACATCATCAGGGTCCCAAACCGGAACAGCATCAGGCCGTTCGATTGCATTAATAATGCCTATTTCGTCATCAAATGGATTGATAGAAAATATTTCACCATCCTGAACATTATAAGATGCACAAAAGTCTATCTCTTCGATATCTTCATTTATAAACTCACTTCTCTGAGTTCTAAATAGATTTTCTACTACCGTTTGTGCGGGAGCATCTATGTCAATCTTAATTATTCTAGTCGGTATCTCGCTGTCTGTAATCGCAAAAAGTTCCATATAATATCCTTATACAATCATATAGGTATGTTCAGTAAGCTTCTTTACCCTCAAACCTTTGATCTTCGCATTGGTAAGAGGTTTTGTTGACAAAAGAACAAAGCTCACCCCGGTGTCATCTTCGGCTTCATAGAACTTGAATCCAAATATAATAGACAAAATTGGATTGAAACTATACGAAGACGAGTGTTTTATGTAGAAGAAAAGACTTAAATAAAAAAATAGAGCTAATCGCCAATCCATAAAAGTGGTCGGCCCAGATATAAGTGGAAATAAGTAAGTCAAGAAATAGTTGGTTATTTCCTTATCTGCTGGAGATGCCGATTCTAAGTTTTTCAATGTGACCGGATTATATTTTTGTGCTTGTTTGATTATAAAGACACAAAAAACCACACTTACGACAGCCAAAAGAATTGAGGAAACAAGAATCTTATAATTATCATTAATATAAGCTAAGAATGCCAATGTCAGGCAAACTGGGGCAACCGAACTAGCAGTCAAAGCATAGCGAGCAAATCCATTAAGCATACACCACCCACCATAACTGTATAAAAAACCAGTATACATGAAGTCCGTGGTCATAGCGATCAGCCTTAGTGCTAAATTTCATCGAACTCAATACATATTATAAAGTTCAGATTGACAAACACAATTCATTTGGTAGATGTATTTTATCATCATAATCAATAAGTTAACTCGATTCACCATTTTTTGCATAAGGAAATGCTATGGAAAAATCTAAACATGACGATCAGCATCGTGATCGATTTAGGAAAGATAAAAATCTAAGGTTGTTACGCCATTTTTGTATCAGTGTGCGTTTGAATCAGTCAGAGCTAGAGCTTTTAAACAACAGAAGGGGCAAGCATAAAAAAGGGGAGTGGTTAAGATTAACCTTTTTAAATCACACCCCAACCAACATCCCGTTAGTAAATGTTGAAGCTTGGAAAATGTTGTCAGACATATCGCAAAAGCTAAATCGAATTGCGATCCATATCGATGGTAAGAGCAAAGACAGCAAGCTTACTCATACAGAGCTTTTCGCTGTGAAGCGACAACTGCAAGAGCTTCGCCAGCACCTACTAAATGCTGACATATGGAGCAAACCCTATGAAGGGAATGCAGAAGATCAAAAGGGGTAAGAGCTTCGCTGGTGTTGTTCAATATGCATTGAAGCCAGGTTCACATCATAAAAGTGATCCAATCGTCATTGGCGGGAACATGTTAGGTGATTCAGCCCTTGAACTGATCGCTGAATTCGATAGCACCAAACATCTTCGCCAGGATGTCGCAAAACCAGTTTGGCACAACTCGCTTCGCTTACCCAACGGTGAATCACTAACGGCTGAACAATGGTCCAGCATCGCAGATGACTATATGAGGAGAATGGGATTCGGTGATACCCATCTCCGTTGCTATGTGCTTCATGACGATTCGGCTGGTCAGCACATACACATTATCGCCAGCAGAAACGACATAGCTGGTGGGAAGCTCTACTTGGGTAGGAACGAAAACCTTATAAGCACACGAATTATTAGTGAACTCGAAATCGCTCACGGTCTGACAGTGACCAAGACAGCACCTTCCATTACACCAAAGCAACAGAAGCGAAGAAAGGTATCCCGTAATGAACAAATGCTTTCAGAACGGACAGGCCTTCCCTCCCCCAAAGAAGCTCTCCAACAGATACTTGATAAAAGTTTGGCAGATACACCTGACCTTTTAACTTTTATCAAAAGGCTGGAAGAAGCAAAAGTCGGCTGGACGGCTAACATTGCTTCTACCGGTAAGATGAACGGCTTCTCATTCGAATACCGTGATATAGCATTCAAAGCTTCGCAATTGGGTAAGAGCTACTCCTGGGCAAATCTCAGTAATCGGCTTAACTACAACCCCGACCACTTAGAAGCTTTACGAACCAACACACCGGCAAAAGACCACTCTGCTCCTGCTCCTGCTCCTGCTCCTGCTCCTGCTCCTGCTCCTGCTCCTGCAATAGTTTTGAAAACCGCTGAGAGAAAGGAAAGTATCGGTAAAAAAATTGCAGAACTGGAACTACGGCTCAGAGAAGACAAACGGAACGAAATCGTAGAAAAGATCCTTCAAAAGAATGCAGCCAAACAGCAAAAGCATCTCAGGCTCACCGGCTGGATTCCCTTTTTACAACGGCTCATAGAGCTTCTCAGAAAATATGGAAAGAGCATCCTCCATAAGGTTCCTACAAACTTCTCAGAAGTCTATTCAACACATCATCTGAAACCTACAAGAAAAATTCGTTTATAGACAGCTAGTTGTAAACACCTTTCGTAACCTAACTCAATTGCTTAGTAATAAATTTGTGTTTAGTCAAGAAAATATTGATCGTTATTACAGATCGATAATCTAGTTATGATAGACAATAACTATCAAGTAACAATCATCGATCGGTACAAGCAATTTTACTAAAGCGAGTCGGTCATCGAGAATCTCTGTAAACGCACCATTTAATCTGCAACCCTGGGGTTGATATGAAAGACGAAACAATAAAGTGCCCGTTCTGCTTTACACAAAGTCCTCATGGCGTGCGGATTTGTAAAGGCTGTCATGCAAAGGTCGCTTACGGTGAAAGCCCGCTCAGTGTGGCATTCCTGTTTCAATTCGTGGCATTTGGTCTCGCGTGGTTAGTATTCTCGTGGACCGGCAGCACTCTTGTATCAGTCATTACGTTTTTCGTAAGCATCATTATTCTTATCTATAAAATTAAAAAGATGTATGCAGACAGAGTTGTTTTTATACGGTGAAATTAATTTCACACCACCGCTAACATAAAATGAGAAAGCAAATGAACCGATTTATAACGGCCTCTTTTTTTATTATTGTCTTCCTGCTTTCTGGCTGTTCAACATCAGGGAACCAGAACCTTAAAAACGAAACACCACAAAGCCTCCAGTCAAAGATCATTAAAAACAAAACAACTAAGAAGGAATTACTCACTAAGTTAGGTGAGCCTGATACAAGAACCACACTCGATGACGGAAATGAGCAGTGGAAATATTTCATGTCTAACAATCAGTTCAATGCAACGACTTTCATTCCAGTTGTGGGGCTGTTTACTGGCGGTTCCCAAACTCAGTCTAAAACTCTTGAAATCGACTTCAAGGGAGAGACTGTAAGTAAATGGACTTTTTCCTCTGACAATAACAACACCAAAACTGGCATTCTTAATTAATTGTTTTTGGATAAGAAAATGAAAATATACTCAATTATCACAGTTATCATTACCACCTTCCTTCTAACCGCATGTAACAATGAACCATCGCAAGACGATATATACAATGTTTTCAAAAGTGTTGTAGATAGAACAAATACAAGTATGAAAGCTCTTGATTCAAGAGTTACAGAAAAAGATCTTTTAAGAATCGATTACGTGAAGAAAGTTAGTTGCACAGAAGAAGCAAACAATGTTTATAACTGCATTGTCGATGCCTCTATTAGTAATATGAAACAAACAAAACCAGTAAAACTAATCAAATCTGATGGTGTCTGGAAAGAAGTTCAGTAGTAGCCTATATCAAGAATTCTTTTAGCCCCTGCACAGGGGCTTTTTATTGCCTATAACCTGACGGTTCTTACGCGAAATTCATAGGTTAACTCTTTCTCAATTACTTTCATTTCATATTGTGCTTTGACAGTAGCAGAGATTTCTTCTGCTTTTTCTTGATTATTATCGATGTAATTAACAAGCGAGTTTAGCTCCCTGATAACAGCTTCCTTATTGTTTAATCTTTGTAGTAGATTGCTTGTAAGACTTTTGTATACCGAGCTAAACATAGTCATTATGTTATCAATATTACGATTGGATTTGGAATAAATCCTTTCAGGGTAGAAATACTTCAAATGGTATCCCACAAAAATTAAGTAAAGCTGGTATGAGAAACTTTTATCACCTGGCTGGTATCGTTTTGAGATATATTTATCGACGATAATGATAAGTTGCTCTTCCAGAGTAAACTCTGGATAGATAATGTTCTTGTCCATAAAATGCATCCTTGCATTAGTTAAATAGTCTTCCTGACCATATATTTATATTTATCGCATTTATTTAAATTGTCAATAGGTGTAACCTATCAAATATTATTTTTTATTAAATGGCCTATTCAACTGTTCCATAGTAAGGCCGTGTCTATAAGCATTGTACTGCCAATAGCTAAATTGCTCTTTGTATCTATTGTTCTGTTTTTTCAACATTTCATTTTCGGCTTTAAGGTTTATTATTTGTTGTGCCGCAATAGTTAAGTTAGCTGGTTTTTTTAGACCAGATTTTTTCAAATTGGACAAATTTTTCTTTGTTCTATATGCTTCAACAACTTCATCATGAGCACTTAAAGATTGCCTTGTGATAGTTCTGTTTAGATTCTTATAAACTGATTCACATAAATCACTCCATGTGATTTTACCGTCCCAAGTCAGTATAATGTTTTTAATTGCCTTTATTTCACTCCTGTTCAAATGTTTTGCCATCAGTATCTCCTGTTTTAATTATTCAAAAGCTTATTAATTCTTTCCAAGTTTTTTTCGTGGTGTTGTAACCATTTATCAGCACCATAGTCACCATTTTCAAAAGCGAGTTGGGTTATGTTTTTTAGTTGTGTTACTTTTTCCCGGATAGATTCAAGCCTCATTCTTTCAGTTGATTTCATGTCCAGTGCTTCATTATCACATTCCACAAACTGATTAATTTTATTACACGGTTGAACCAAATAGTTATGCACACAGTAACCAAATTCAGTTAAGTGTATTGCTCCTTGATTCAGGTTATCAAAATCAATTGTCAATTCATTTGTGGGTATTGACTCCCTTTGACAGTAATTACTCCTATTCAATTTAATAGCTTTGATTTTATCTAACATATCTTCTTCTGACACATGGTTATAAACTCTGTTCTGATTCGCATTGATACGACCAGACCATTTAGCTATATCCAGTTCAGACATTTCACCATAATGGGCTATTGTGTTTAAAAGGTGCCGTGGCTGGTGTGAGCGAATAAGTAGTGGTTTACCTTCACCATCATAATACCCATATCGGGAAAATATATTTTTATAATTCATCTCATAGCTTTTTTTACTTTGTATGTCACTGAAAAAGAAACTTTTAGTAGGTTTGTAAAATGTGAAAATTGAAGTCATTCTTGATAAAGAAAATTGATCAGTATTGAGCAAGCATAAAGCATTGCTAAATTTTATGGATTTTTCTTTATCATACCATGGAAAGTCTCTGCTAAAATTAGAACTAATAATTTCCCACAAATTACTCAATGAATAGTTGTAATCATTGTGGTTTAAGAAACTTTTCCCACCATCCAAACTCGTTCTTTTAATTTTTAAAACACATGATTTATGATCAAATAAATTGTACCCCAGTGCATGGCAAACTTGTACAACGGTCAATTTAGCTTTTTCATCAACTGTTGGGCAAAGCTCATGTCGGTAAAATTTATCCGGGTACTTTTCGCACCAGTGAGCAAGTGCTCTTGCATTTTGTGATAAGGAAAGTAATCTTCTAATCGCTTTCTTTGCAACTGGTATCATAACCCGTGGAATCCATTTGATATTAGGGCCATACCCTTTTACCGAATAAAATCTCAACCCATATCTTTCGATACCCTTGCCATCTATTTGTGTAATCTCACAATCAGCAGGTAAGGCTAAAATCTCAGAGATTCTGCTCGGACAACAAAGTAGAAGTGCAAATACTGAACTTGTGAACTTATCCCTTGGACTCAGTAACTCATCATTTTGAGAAAAAATATCAGCAATAGCGAGCAATGCCTCTTCATCTGGTAACTTATCGCTTCGGTGATAATCCTCAATCTCAGGAAGATAATTGTTTTTGACTTTCTGTTTTACATGGTTTTTCCATGAGATATATCCTGACTTCACAAGATTATGTTCATATAGAAACTTTGATATTTTCTCAAGCTGTATTCCACATTTAGCCAAAACGTTACCTTCAAAATATTTACTCCCGATCTGCATTGCCTCATCGAAAACAACGGCTGTAACATTATAAATGAGACCAGTGTTCTGAACCTGCAAAAGGGCCTGTTCGAGGCATCGCAAAGCCATCATAATAACCCCATAATTTTTTAATGGTTTCAATGAGTGTTGATATCTGATATATGCTTTCGCAAAATTGATATAATCTTCGTGCATTGCATCAATGGAATCAAAGACTTTATTTCCAACCCCTATTTTTCTAAATGTGACATATCCTTTCCATGCATACTGCTCCCAATCCTGAGTTTGGGTTAGTCCGGGCAGTTGATAGCGACAAAATTTTATGAACTCATTATAATTTTCTTCTACAAGAATATGTTTTTTTGATTTGAACAAAATAATATTATTCATAGTTGATTCACCTCACTGCGCTCAATCGGAATAAAAAACATACATTGATTGCAAGGAAATCCTGAATTCTGACTCTGGCATCTACTTGAAGAAAAAAATTTGAAATGACTACTCTTTTTAGATTTGATTCCGTTCATAAAAATATCAGCGACAAATGACAATTGTTCTGAAACAGCGGAATCAATCCTTTCAACACTGTCAGCATGATTTTTAATATAAACACCCGCACTTGAAGTAGAGGAATGATCCAATAACTCAGCTATAGTATTAACATTATGCCCATCCTTAGCCAGCATAGTTGCTATTGTATAACGAAGCCTACGAGGAGTAATATTTAGTATCGAACCGGTACGGTTGGATATTATATTCCCATTATTAACAATACCTTTCAATGCTACATTAGCAATTATAGGATTCGCATATAATTTATTACATTCCAGAAGAATTGAACCTGTTATGGATAAATCTGAGAGTTTTTCCTCATTTAAGAAAATAGGAACTTCTCGTTTAGAATAATCATCAAGAGTTTTTCCAAGAGCTTGCTCAACGAGTTTCACTGATTGATTAGCTTGCAATTGAACAATTGATGCAACCTCTGATATTATTGCAAGTTCTCGATATCGTAGTTCTTTACCCCGTTGTTTAACTCGTGGCACTGAAATTACATATTCTACTTTGCCATTATCTAAGTTCTTTTGAAGAAGGTCTTTATATTTCAACATAACTAACTGCTGAGGTCTTCTACCTGTAAGGCTGATCAATAGTGATATTGCATAATGTGGCAGTGACAGTTCACCTTTTCTATATGCATGATTCATAGCCTTAATCAAAGAAGTATGTTCTTCTTTAGTTAGTGGTCCCTCTGTTGGATCATCTTGAAGCACAGACTGACCAGATTTTTTTATCTTTAGGTCCAAATGCTTTAACAGTTCTACCGCACTTTCATCTATTCCTGGATATCCTAACTCAAACCATTTAATCAAAAATGGTCGTAAAACGCGAAGTGATGCTGGGGCTTTTGATAATTTCTTATTTTGATATTCAATTAGAACCTTATCATCAATATGAGTAGGAGATACTTTACAGATAAGACTCTCCATATTTCTAACAATATTTTTCACATACAAATAGCTGTTGCTATTAAAATAATAGTGTACTGTATATACAAATCCACAAACCAAATTTTCGTTCATAGCATATATTAAGTTTGTAAGATTGATTCCATTGCTTTCAATCGAACTGACGATTTTATGCTCATGCAAAGACACTTTATCAGAGTTATATTTAATTAAATTATTCATCAAATTCTCCTTTGAATAGTTGCTCTTGTTGTTGAAGTGCAGTTTTTTTCGATAGCTCAAAAATATGCCTGCGATTATAAATCATTGAAGTTTCTGAACCCGGTCGCCATCCCATGAGATAAGAACGGATTTGTTGCTCTTTTTCATCGGATATGTCCTGATTCTTGTCTATTGCTTTCGAAAACTCATAATTCCATGTATGTCTGAGTTTGTGACCTGTCAATCCCCCTAGAAGTGAGGAGGATTGACGAACAACACTCACCACTTTGTGATATGAAGAAAATGAAATAGGTTGCCCTTGAGTTTTTCCTTCCTTATAAGTAATAAACAGGAAATCATGTTTGTTAGAATTTTTTATCTTTCTTCGATCATTCATAATATAATCTGAAATTTCAAACATGAGCTTTGTATCAGCAATTAATTTCCTCTCACAAGTTTTAACTAATGGCTGATACACTCGCGGATCTGTTTTATCATTTGCTCTTCTTCTTATTGCAATTGTCGATTCTGCAAAATCTATATCACCAATTCGCAGATTCAAAAGTTCACCTGCTCTCAGGCCAAAGCAGTATAATAGCAGGAATATTAGATTGTTTCTTTTTTGCACTTTTTCTGAAAAAGGATTTAATTTACTACCCGGTGCAAGAGTGCTAAACAAAGAATCCAATTGTTCTTTATCTAAGCTTTTTTCTATATCCATATTATATTTATCATTGTTTCTCGGTTTCTTTCGTTTTATGTTGTTAATGAAATCTAAAATATATTTGAGAGTATCCTTCTGCCCTGTATGAGAAAGATGTATTTTGCACAGCCATTCCAGATAGTTAGCTATGGTTGTAATCCGAAAGTACTTAGTTGGTTTTTTGACATTTGAACTCCTAAAATTATCATCCTCGCCATCTCGGAAATTGAATGAAGTGAATTCAATCAAATCTTCAATTTCATGAGGAGCCAGAAATATCTTTTTCTGAATTCTTTCATCAATATTGATCTCTTTCCTCATAAAGAATCGATATAACAATGAAATGCTACCGGCAATAACCTTCATTGTTGATATAGACTCTGACCGATTCCTGACCTGTGTTGTTATATACAAGTTAGGATAATACAATGGTTCACCAGTATTTTTATTTACAATATGACAATATCTCTCACCATTTTCGAACATAAAAGAATCCACACAAATACTACGCATATTTTCCTCCTAAACTTTACAAAAAGTATAATTCCAATATATTAATAATAAGCATTTCGTAGATTTACAAATTTATTTGAATCGATTAAGTCATTTAGTTAAATTAAAACAGTGAGATAGACGATTATTCCTGTCAAATTATCATCTGGTAGATCTAGTTTATATTATATACACCTAATACTTCGAAAACTATCTCACTGCCTTGCTAATAAACGGTCATAAAAATAATGTAAGTTATTCTGTAAAGTTTTAAGATAAATTATGCAGCCAAACTTTACATTTTCATAAAAAGCTCTTAGTCCAATAGATATAAAATTATCCGCTTCGCTAAGAGTTTCATTTCATCAGGACATTTAATTAGAGAAAACCAAGTCTCGTAAACATATATCTGTTTGGAAGCATTAAGCTCAGAGATTGAGTCTAAAGGTTCTCTCAAATTTCCTACAAGGTACTGACTGAGCCAGTAAATAATTTCTTTATTAAACTCGTTATTGGGTAAGTCATAAATCACTTCTTGGTCAAAGATCTTATAAAAAAGATCTCCGCATAAATTGCACATATGGTTATCTTCACTCACAAATTCTTCGATATTCATAACATGTCTCCCTAAATTAACTAAGCAACATTATTTCGACTTGTTTCGATAACAGACTGAATCCAGGCATCAATCTCACTTTCGACGAAAGCAACGGCACGAACCCCGATCTTCACTGGTGCCGGAAACCGACCTTCACTGATCAGACGATAGATCCAGGCCTTGCCGAAACCAGTTCGTTTCAAGACTTCTGGTAAACGAATTAAGCTATGATTGGTTGTATCGGTTGTATTCATTTGGCTGTCTCCTCCGTTTCCGTTACGGAGATATTAGCCACACAGATTTGTATCTATGAAGGGAATGCTGATAACTGAAAAGTTAGATGAGGGAAGAATGAAAGGAAATTCCGGGGAAGAAAAATATTTACGCCCTCCCCTTGACAATTAACATTATGATTTACAACTAGAAAGAGCCGAGTTCAGAAATCGGTATGTTGACGAGATGGCTGTTTTTGCTGATAAAATATTCGAGACTACGGGTTGTTTCTCCATTCAATGACTTCTCTGCAACTGGCCTGTCTGTATCTTTAATGTGATCTTCTCCTCTGATCTCACTTGTAAAGTCGGGATACAAGACACGAGACAAGACCATATTTGAGATTTTTACTTTTTTAAATTTTGCCCAAATCAATAGATCAATCATTGGGATAATATTGTAATCGACAAGTTTTCTTATTTTTGCCAGTCCAATTTTTTCTGTTTTTACTGGCTCAATTTCATATTCTTTCCTGAGAATGGGTAGCATCGTTTGTAAAGCTGTTATAATTTCTTCATCGCTGGACATTCCTAAATCAAATGAAACATACATCTTGCTGCTATTTTGGTTAAGAAAAAAGTCTCTCATAGTTTTTGTTATTGGTTTCTTTTTCAACTCTTTTTTGAATTCGCCATTTTCTTCAAAAAAATCCATGCTAAACATTATTAACTTGTTCTCTAATTTTTTTATATCACCAAAGCTAACCTGCGCAACATGTCTTTGGCCCTTGTCAAAATGACCATGATTATTATTATCTTGCCTGCTTAAAATAGGATTACCTTCAAGGATAGACCTTAAATTTTGATTATCATCTTCCCATCCAAAATTTACACTGTCGAAAATCGCTTCTCTAAAGGCAAGCTCCGTATACAGTTCTTTGATTGTAAGTGATTTTAACTGCTCATAGTTTTCGAGACTAAACCAGCTTTTTAATTCTTCATAAGGGCTTACTACTTTCATTAATCCCTCCACAGGTTTCAAAGCATGAATGAGTTAACACTGCTTATTTGAATTAATTCTCCCTTAACAAGATTGATAAGGGAGAGCGATTAATTAACTACTTATTCATAGTTAAATATTTTTAAAATCAAATGGTGAAACTTGTCGTATTCTAAGAAGGTCAAGGTAATCGGCCCACCACTGCAACATAAGCTTTCTCTCATCAAGGTGCTCTGCTTTATGTATGTACGCAGCACGAACTGAGTTACGCTCCTGATGGCTCATTTGCCGTTCAACAGCATCTTTCGACCACAAACCGGATTCAATTAAAGCACTACAAGCCATAGCCCTGAATCCATGTCCACAGACTTCAACAGTAGTGTCGTAGCCCATAGCTCGCAAAGCTTTATTAACTGTATTCTCGCTCATAGGTTTGCGGAAATTATGATCACCAATAAACACGAGTTCATGGTCACCACTGATCTCTTTGATTTCCGTCAGCACAGCCAATGCCTGACAACTCAAAGGAACAAGATGTGGAGTTCGCATTTTCGAACCACGGTGCGAATGTTTGACCCCTGGCAATGGCTCGCGTTCTCCAGGGATAGTCCACATCGCATTTTCAAAGTCGATCTCCGACCATCTTGCGAATCTGAGTTCACTGGAACGAATGAAAATGAGTAATGTAAGCTTCACAGCTAACTTCGTGAGTTTTCTACCTTTGAAGTTATCAATTCGTTCTAAAAGTTCAGAGAATCGTTCGAATGGCAAAGCTGGCCTGTGGGTTCTTTTGGCTACAGCAATAGCTCCTGCCATTTCCTGAGCAGGGTTGTAATCTATCAGCCCATTCTGTACAGCATATCGCATCACAGCCGTTGTTCTTTGCTGTAGGCGGGAAGCAACTTCCAATCGCCCGGAAGCTTCAACAGCCTTGATAGGTGCAAGAAGATCTCTGGTATTAAGCTCGGATATTTTTCTTTTACCGATTGCAGTAAAGAGACCATCTTCCATGCTTTTTAGAACTCTCTCACTATGGGAATCTGACCATTTCCTTTTACAGGCAGTATGCCAGTCCCTTGCAACAGCTTCGAATGTTAGGGCTTCGCTTTGCTCAATCTTATCTGCTTTTTTCTTCTCAGAAGGGTCGATACCATCAGATACCAACTTTTTGGCCTCATCTCGTTTCCTGCGAGCTTCACCAAGAGAGACCATTGGATAAACACCCAATGCTAAAACTTTCTGTTTGCCATCGAAACGGTATTGGAGTCGCCAGTATTTTGAACCATTGGGGTTGATCAGCAGGTGCATACCCTGCCCATCTGTGAGTTTGAAAGGTTTGTCGGAGGGCTTGGTAGTCCTAACTTTGATATCGGTGAGAGCCATCAGTTGATACCTCCAGTGTTGGTACCAAAATCAATCGAACCGGGAATACCATCAGTTATACCATCATCAGTTGGTATATGTTCAAGGAATTGAGTAGACGTGGACAGACTAAGAAAAGTCAGAAATCTGCTTAACTTACTGTTTTTATGGACTAAAGTAGACGTTAGTAGACTTGAAAAAAGCTTTATATGGTGCCGAAGGCCGGACTCGAACCGGCACGTATTTCTACGGTTGATTTTGAATCAACTGCGTCTACCGATTTCGCCACTTCGGCACTGAAGAGGTATGCGGAAAACGTTGTGAATTATACCTGTCACGCGCCACCATGCAAGCGCCAGCTTGTGCCTGCCTCGCTAAGTGCTGAAAATTTCAGCATTGCCTTCAGCGATATGTAACCTTTGTCACACTCCAGGCCCCACCCAGCCATGCTCTACACTTCCCGGGCAACACCAGAGAGCGACAAAAGCATGTCGATGATCGATAACGAATAGGGATTTCACAATATCCGTTGCTTGCCGGACATAAGGCGATTGGTCGCGTGGCTGCCTTGGGTAGCGCCGCGCAGAATAAAGGTTTGCAGGTAGGTCAAAGGACGGCGCATGGCAGTGGCTATTGTGACACCTTTATTCGCTGTAATCAGCTCAACTTCAGGCAAGGTGCGGCGCCGACAATTATGAATCGAGGAGGCTTTGCCGGATCGCTTCTGCCAAGCCTTTAAGATATCTCGCAATCGGCTGAATTTAGTGGTGAAAACTTTTTAACCGTGCCTATACTCCAGGCAGGAAACTGGAGGATATCTCATGAGCGACCCCCTGTTAATTGCCCGCACGCCGGACACAGAACTGTTTTTACTGCCGGGAATGGCTAACCGTCACGGGCTGATTACTGGCGCAACGGGGACGGGTAAAACTGTCACGCTGCAAAAACTGGCGGAGTCTCTATCGGAAATCGGTGTTCCGGTGTTTATGGCCGATGTGAAAGGCGATCTGACCGGCATCGCGCAGGCAGGAACGGCATCGGAAAAACTACTCGCAAGGCTTAAAAATATCGGCGTCAATGACTGGCAACCGCATGCTAATCCGGTGGTGGTGTGGGATATCTTTGGCGAGAAAGGCCATCCGGTGCGGGCGACGGTTTCGGATCTGGGGCCGCTGTTGCTGGCGCGGCTGTTGAATCTCAACGATGTGCAATCTGGCGTGCTGAATATCATCTTCCGTATTGCTGACGATCAGGGATTGTTGCTGCTCGACTTTAAAGATCTGCGGGCGATTACCCAGTACATCGGCGATAACGCCAAATCTTTCCAGAATCAGTACGGTAATATCAGTAGCGCATCGGTTGGTGCCATCCAGCGCGGACTGTTGTCGCTGGAACAGCAAGGCGCAGCACACTTCTTTGGCGAGCCGATGCTGGATATCAAAGACTGGATGCGCACCGATACCAACGGTAAAGGCGTTATCAATATCCTCAGCGCCGAGAAGCTTTATCAGATGCCGAAACTGTACGCCGCCAGCCTGCTGTGGATGCTTTCAGAGTTGTATGAACAATTGCCGGAAGCGGGCGATCTGGAGAAACCAAAACTGGTGTTTTTCTTCGACGAGGCACATCTGCTGTTTAACGATGCACCGCAGGTACTGCTGGATAAGATTGAGCAGGTGATACGGCTTATTCGCTCAAAAGGCGTAGGCGTCTGGTTCGTTTCGCAAAACCCGTCTGATATTCCGGATAATGTGCTCGGGCAGCTAGGTAATCGCGTTCAACACGCTTTGCGGGCTTTTACGCCCAAAGATCAGAAAGCAGTAAAAGCTGCGGCGCAAACCATGCGGGCCAATTCGGTGTTTGATACCGAAAAGGCAATCCAGGAACTGGGGACCGGCGAGGCGTTAATCTCGTTTCTCGATGCGAAAGGAAGTCCTTCAGTGGTGGAACGGGCGATGGTGATTGCCCCCTGTTCGCGAATGGGGCCGGTGACGGAAGATGAGCGTAACGGCCTGATTAATCACTCCCCGGTGTATGGCAAGTACGAGGATGACGTGGACCGGGAATCCGCCTATGAGATGTTGCAAAAAGGCTTTCAGGCCAGTACCGAGCAGCAAAATAATCCTCCCGCGAAAGGGAAAGAGGTGGCGGTGGATGACGGTATTCTCGGTGGATTGAAGGATATTTTGTTTGGCACTACCGGACCACGCGGCGGGAAGAAAGATGGTGTGGTGCAAACAATGGCGAAAAGCGCCGCCCGCCAGGTGACGAATCAGATTGTGCGTGGTGTGCTGGGGAGTTTGCTGGGGGGGAGAAGAAGGTAAGTCAGGTGCGATTTGTCTTTGCCTGATGCGACGCTGGCGCGCCTTATCATGCCTACACTACTGCAATATATTGAATTTTCATGATTTTTCAGGCATGAACGAAGCACACTTTGCTAACAATAATAAAGGGAGCTTTCGCTCCCTTTATTCGTTCATCAGGTTACGATTTTCTCATTAACAGCCACAGGCTGATTAAGAAGAAGCTGGCGCTTGGCAGCAACGCGCCGATAATCGGCGGGATGCCGTAAACCAACGTCAGCGGGCCGAAGATCTGGTCCAGTACGTAGAAGACAAAACCGAAGCTGATACCGGTGACCACACGCACGCCCATCGGTACGCTACGCAGTGGGCCAAAGATAAACGACAGCGCCATCAGCATCATCACCGCCACGGATAGCGGCTGGAAGATTTTGCTCCACATGTTGAGCTGATAACGTCCGGCATCCTGACCGCTCGACTTCAGATACTTCACATAGTTGTGCAAACCACTGATGGAGAGGGCATCCGGGTCCAGTGCCACCACGCCCAGTTTGTCCGGCGTGAGGTTGGTTTTCCAGGTACCGCTCACCGTCTGTGAACCAGTGATCTGTTTCGGATTGGTCAGATCAGATTCATCAACCTGCGACAGACGCCATACTTTATGTTCCGGGTCAAACTTCGCGGTAGCGGCATAGCGTACAGATTGCAGACGACGATTCTCATTAAAGGCATAGATACTGATGCCACCTAACTCTTCGTCACCTTTAACCCGCTCAATGTAGACGAAGTTGTTGCCATCTTTTGCCCATAAACCTTGCTGGGTAGAGAGCAACGAGCCACCGTACATCGCCTGCGCGCGGTAGTTACGCGCCATCTGCTCGCCCTGCGGTGCGACCCATTCGCCAATCGCCATCGTCAACAAGACCAGCGGAATGGCGGTTTTCATCACCGACAGCGCCACCTGCATACGGGTAAAACCAGAAGCCTGCATGACCACCAGTTCGCTGCGCTGCGCCAACATCCCAAGACCAAGCAACGCCCCAAGCAGAGCCGCCATCGGGAAGAAGATTTGCACATCTTTCGGCACGCTCAGCAAGGTATACATTCCTGCGCCTAACGCGTCGTAACTCCCC
>SKEZ01000674.1_pt1 | contig 24185 bp, 17 predicted proteins | sample 4843881 | NCBI WGS metagenome assembly SKEZ01 (sample SAMN11008796, study PRJNA524170) | human gut metagenome | isolation source: fecal sample from pouch patient p1, p46 | place: Israel: Tel-Aviv | reverse complement strand
CTGAGGAACGACACGCCCTGATAGTAGAACAGCATAAGATAGCAGCCGTAGACCAGCGCCGTCAGCGCGCCCGAGACGATGGCCGTCGGCAGGTTGAACACGCGGTACCGCGTCACCGCGAAGGGTATTTCGGCGGCGAGCCCCTGCAGCAGGGTGGAGATGAGGATGAGCGCGATGGAGAATTGGCTGCCGATGGTCGACTCGATGAGCGAGCCGACCAGGTTGACGTAGACGGCCGCGCCCGGCTTGCGCAGGATCAGCAGCGCGAACGTGCCGGAGAAATACCACATGGCGTGGAACATGCTCATCAGGCCCGGCAGGATCGCGCCGAGCAACGCGGAGAGCGGCGCATACCCGAAGTTGAGGCCCCAGAACAGCACGCCGCACGCCGCGCCCAGCGCCGCCCCGACGGCGATGTCCTGCGGCTTCCAGCGCAACCGGGAACCGGCTTGGCCGCCGGCCGCCGGGCTGGACGGCGAATCGGACGTTGATGGATTGACTGACTGATCGATCGGATGCTTGGCCGCATCGGACATGGCATGCTCCTGCCTGCTACCGCCGCACACGGCATGGGCATGGCAGCCGGCGCAAGCGGCGCCGCGACCCGCCATGAGCGCTCCTTGACCTGTGCGGCTCGGGCGGGAACGCCGCACGTCACGTTAGCATCGGCCCGGCCCGGGCGCAATCGCCGCCGTTTCCGTCCCGCGCGCGGCACGGCCGCAGGGCGGAAACGACATGACCGTGACATGACCGCGGAAAACGACAGGGCAGGTGTTACACTGAAGTTATAGTTCATTCATCTAACTATGTTCCTCGGGCCCTTCGCCCGAGGCCGTTTGCAAGGAGGCACCATGGCCCGAATTCTCGTAGCCGGCGTCGATACCTCGACCCAGTCCTGCAAGGTGCGCGTGACCGACGCCGCCACCGGGGAGCTGGTCCGTTTCGGTCAGGCCCGGCACCCGGACGGCACCAGCGTCGATCCGAACGCGTGGTGGAGCGCCTTTCAGGAGGCCGCTGCCCAGGCCGGCGGCCTCGACGACGTCGCCGCGCTGGCGGTCGGCGGCCAGCAGCACGGCATGGTGCTGCTCGACCGGCAGGGGCGCGTGGTGCGCGACGCGCTGCTGTGGAACGATACCCGCTCCGCCCCACAGGCCGCGTCGCTGATCGCGCAGCTCGGCGCCGCACCGGCCCGCGCGGACGAGATCGCCGACGGCATCGCGGACGGGGACGACCCGGCCGCCGCCGAACTGCGCGGCAAGCAGCGCTGGGTGCGCGCCACCGGGTCCTCCCCCGTCGCCTCCTATACGCTCACCAAGCTCGCCTGGACCGCTCAAGCGGAACCCGACAACGCGCGGCGCGCGGCGGCCGTCTGCCTGCCGCACGACTGGCTCAGCTGGCGCATCGCCGGATTCGGCCCGGTCGGCGACGGCAGCGCCCGGCTCGACACCCTGTTCACCGACCGCTCCGACGCCTCGGGCACCAGCTATTACGATTCCGCCGCGAACGTCTACCGCCGAGACCTGATCGCGCTCGCCCTGGCGCCGGCCTACGGCGCCGAGGGGTCCATCGATGCGGCCGGCAACATCGACGTCCCGGCACAGGCCTTCGACCATGCCAACGCACTGGTCCTCCCGACCGTGCTCGGCCCGCGCGACGCGGCTCCGGTCAAGGCCGATCCGTCGATCGCCGGCAAGGACGTGCCCGGCGGCTGCATCATCGCCCCCGGCGGCGGCGACAATGCGATGGCGTCGCTGGGGCTCGGGCTGGAGGTCGGCGACGTCTCGATCTCGCTGGGCACGTCCGGCGTCGCGGCCGCGATCGCCCAGAACCCGACCTACGACATGACCGGGGCGATCTCCGGCTTCGCCGACTGCACCGGCCACTGGCTGCCGCTGGCCTGCACGATCAACGGCTCGCGCATCGCCGACGCCGGCCGCGCGGCGCTCGGCGTGGACTACGACGAGCTGGCCGAGCTGGCCGCGCAGTCGGTTCCGGGAGCCGAGGGCGTCACCCTGACCCCCTACTTCGACGGCGAGCGCACCCCGAACCGCCCGGACGCCACCGCCACGCTCCACGGCATGACGCTGGCGAACACCACGCGCGCGAACATCGCCCGGGCCTTCGTCGAGGGGCTGCTGTGCTCCCAGCGCGATTGCCTCGAACTGGTCAGGGGGCTCGGCGTGGACGTCAAGCGCATCCTGCTGATCGGCGGCGGCGCAAAATCCGCGGCCGTGCGCGCCTACGCGCCGGGAATCCTCGGCATGGACGTGCAGCTGCCGGCCACCGACGAATACGTGGCGATCGGCGCCGCGCGCCAGGCCGCATGGGTGCTCGGCGGCGAGGGCGAGCCGCCGGCATGGCCGCTGACCATCGAGGGGACGCTGACCGGCGACCCCACGCCGGAGGTCTACGCGCAGTACGCCCGGTATCGCGGCTGACCGGCACGCCCCGCATCACACGGCAAGGGCGCTGTTCCTTCCGGAGCGGGGCCCTTGCCATCAGACAGCACGACCCAGTGGTCCGCGTCGTTAATTCGTTGAGTAATTCTGGCTCCCCTCTATGAGGCTGAGCCGTGAAGCAAACGCCGGAGGCGTTTGTAGGCGAAGGCGAACGACAGTGAGCAGACAAGACTGCGGCCGTAAGGCCATCCTTGATCGCGGACGAGCTGTCGGCGTAACCGACTGAGGGGAGAGCACACGAATCGGCTTGATTCAGACGTTCTCGGCAATGCTCCCCTCAGACCGCTTCGCGGCCAGCTCCCCTCAGAGAGGGGAGCCAGAATTACTCAACGAATCACATGGGATGCCGGCGGCCCGTCTCGTGCATAATGAGGCGGGTCATGCCATCCAGGCCTCGCCTTCGACGGCCACGTCGCGGCCGAGGCGAGCCGACTCGTCCATGGCCAAGGCGATCGCATGATCGTGGATGCCCTCGGCGAGCGGATAGACCGCCGGCCCCTCGCCGCGCGCGTACCGGCCCATGGCCACCAGATGATCGGCGACGGCGAGGTCGTCCTCGGACAGGCGCGACTCCATGTACGCGTTGCGGTACACGATGTTCCCGTCGAAGCTGGCGGTCGCGATCCCGTTGCCCTCCAGGTTCATGTCGACGCCCAGCCGTCGGTATTCGATACGCGACGGGATCGGCGCGCCGTCCTTCCACCGCATCACCCGGTCGTCGACGATCTCCCCGAGGGTGCCGCGGACGGCCGCGCGCCGGCTCAGCAGCGGGTTCCACCACTGGTTGTCCACGAAGTTGTACAGCCCATACCGCCCCTCGCCGAAATCGATGGTGGCGATGGTCGTCTTCAGGTCGCTCAGCCGGGCCGGGTCGTCCCAGCCTTCGACCTGGCGGGGGTTCATCATCGGGGCGGTGAACTCGCGCGCGTTCACCGTGGCCCGGATGGCGCCGACGCCCAGATACGCCCGGATCAGCGCGACCGCGTGGTACATGTGCGTCGACGCGATCTCGGCCGAGTTCGGCGTACCGACCGCCCCCGACCGGATCACCGCCAGCCGCGCCGCATGGCCGGGCATGCGATGGTACTGCTCCCCGACCTGCACCAGTTCGGCCCGGTCGGCCACACGCGACCACAGCCCGCGCAGCCCTTCAAGATCGGGAGCCGGCGGGGTCTCGCACAGCACATGGCACCCCTCGCCGGCCATCGTCTCGATCATCCCCGGCATCGCCGGCCACGACACCGCGAGCGCCACGAAATCAGGATCGCACCGGCGCAGCAGCGCCGCATCCGTCGACGCACGCACGCCGTACTCCCGTTCGATCGATTCCAGGCGGTCTCGGTGATGGCCGATCACCGCCCGCACCTCCAGGGCATCGGGGATCGCGGCCGCCATGCGGCAGAAGAAGCGCGCACGCCAGCCGTCCCCGAAGACCACCATCGAGTAGGGCGCCATCGCGTTCACCGCCCCTCCCGATCGCAGGGCGCATCCGGGGCGCGCCAGACGAGCCGTTCGCCGCCGCCGAGCGCCGCGAGGGGGCCTCGGGCGGACCGCGGCGCACGCGGCGCACCGGTGATGTCGCGGTCCACGACGATGGGCGATCCGTCGGCGTGCTCGAAGTACTCCTCCACGATGCGCGGCTGCCCAAGGTCCTCGGTGGAGACCACCGGCCCCGTGGCCCCGGATGCCGCCTCGGGCAGGGCGAGGGAGAGCCACAGCCCGTCGTCGGCCTCCCGCAGGTTCAGCGTACCGGGCTCGCCGCTCACCGTGGCACCGGGCTCCCCCGTCGCCGGGACGGCGCCGCCGAGGTAGGTGTTATCGGCCAGATACACGGGCTGGGGCATCTCGCGGTACAGCTCCTCGTCGCCGAGCCCGGCCTCGTCGACCGCGCGTTCGTAGTCGGCCAGGGAACGCGGATTGTCGGAGAAGCGGGCGGTGCCGCAGTCGGCCAGGTACCGCTCCCTCGCGGCCGGCGCGTCGTCGGCCTCGCCCGCGAGCGACGGGCGCTCGGCGCCGCCCGCCATGAAGACGTTGTTGAAATACCGGTCGTCGCCGCCGTAGACGAACGCCTCGCCGGCCACGTCGGTGGCGTGGGGGAAGTGATACGGCGTGGAACGATCGAGCACCTGGGTGTGGCGCACGCGCCCGGCGAACAGGTTGTTGACGAAGGCCGCGCCCTGCGCGAAGTCGTCGAAGCTGAACGCCGAGGCGAAGACGTTGTTCGCGAAGGTGATCGGTCCGTGCGTGACCTCGGTCATCACATCGCGCGTGTTGCGGTAGAACACGTTGGCGTCCACGAAGGTGCCCTGCGCCTGCCAGTCGAGCCACATGCCGAGCACCGAGTCATGCACGCGGTTGGCGCGCACCACCGTGTCGACCGCGGCGTGCATCTTGATGGCGGCGACCTCCCAGCCGAAGAACTCGCGCTTGGTGCCGATGCGGTAGATGTGATTGCGCTCCACGGTGCTGAACGCGCAGCCCATGTGGCCGACCACGCCGTTCTGGCCGCAATCGCGGATCACGTTGCCGCGCACGGTGTGGCCGCCGACGACGCCCCGCTTCCAGCCGACGCGCAGGGCCTTGTACACGGCCTCCTTCTGGTACTGGTAGCCGGATTTGCGGTGCGTGCGCGTCGAGTCGTTGTCGCCGGTGGAGATCTCCTTGCCGAGACTGATCGCCGAGCATTTGGCGTCGTGGATGACGTTGTCCTCGATCACCCATCCGCGCGACCAATGCGGGCCGATCAGGCCGACCTGATCGGCGGTCGGCGGCGTGTACGGGCAGGCCGCCTGCGCCATCTCGAAGCCGCGGACCGTGATGTAGTTGACGAACGGCCGGCTCGGATAGAAGCACGTCTCGCGCACGTTGATCTCGACGAGTTCCGCGTTCGGGTCGGCATCGTGGAAATTCGCCCAGATGGTCGTGCGTTCGGCATCGGCCTCGCAGTACCAGACATTCACCGTAGCGTCCGGGTCGATGAGCGGCACCACGGTGCCGGTGGCCGCGTCGCGCCCGGTGCCCCACCGCTCGGGGTCGCGCACCTTGCCCAGCGAGGAGACCTCATAGAACGACTTGCCGTTGAGGTACACGTCGCCAAGATGGCGCACCTCGACCTTCGGGTCGGGGTACACGGTCCAGTCGCCGAACACGGTTTGCCGGTACGGGTTGTAGCCGCCGAAGAACGCGTCGGGAAGCGTCACGCTCCACACGCCGCCGCCCTGCGGCTTCCACGACCCGATCCGCTCCGATCCCTTGACGACGGGGCGGGGCTCCCCCTCCGCCGCCCGATAGACGATGCGGTCCGTCGCGCTTTCGCCGCCGTAACGGGGGTCGACCGACTCGCGGTACGTGCCCGCGTGCACGATCACCTCGTCGCCGGCGCGGGCTATCGCCGCCGCCTGCCCGATGGTGCGGAAGGGATCGGATTCGGTGCCGGCGCCGGCACCGACCGCGCTCGCCGAAACATGGTATTGCGTCATCGCATTGCTCCTTCGCATGTGGACGATCACATTCATTGATCGATTTAACTATATTGCATGCAAACGACGCAAGGCGGCAGCAGCGCGCCATGCCCCCGTGCATGGCGCATGCGGGAAATCAGAGCCGGCCGTCGCGGCGCAGGCGCGCACGCATGACGATGCCGAAACCGGACAGGATGAAAGCGAGGCATGCTGCGATGGCCATGATGGCACCGATCCTTTCTCACGACGGCATCCGAATGACAATGCCCATGGTATCAAGCTGAGATTTCGTGGAATATTGCGCGATGTTGCGGGACTAGCCGGACGCGCCGGCGGGGCGCCGCCCGAAACGACGAACCCGCCCACGGTGCGGGCCATGGGCGGGTTCGTCGGGAAGGAGACGGACGGTCGCTTACTCGGCCAGGGCGTCGATGATGTAGTTGTTGATCGTGGCCTTGACGGACTCGAGGTGATCGGACTTGGTGGCGGCGATCAGCTCGGACTGCGGCTTGTCGATCGCGTACGCCTCGAGGGTCGCCAGCGTGGCGGTGCCGTTCTCGACGGTCGCGCCGATGCCGGAGTCGAAGGAGCTGTAACGCTCGGCCTGAAGATCCTCGATGTAGTTGTCCTCGTGCATCTTGGCCGCGACGAGCAGGCCGGCCGCGTAGGCGTCCATGCCCGCGATGTGCGAGCGGAACAGGTCCTCCGGCGTGAAGGAGGTGCGGCGCGGCTTGGCGTCGAAGTTCAGGCCGCCGTGGGGGCCGATCGAACCCGCGGCGAGCACCTCCCACATGACGGCGACGGTCTCGTACAGGTCGGTCGGGAACTCGTCCATGTCCCAGCCGATGAGCTTGTCGCCCTGGTTGGCGTCGAGGGAGCCCAGGAACCCGGCCTCGCGGGCCACGCGGATCTCGTGCTGGTAGGTGTGGCCGGCCAGGTTGGCGTGGTTGCCCTCGAGGTTCAGCTTGAAGACGTCGGTCAGGTCGTAGGTCTTGAGGAATTCGATGGCGGTCGCGGCGTCGAAGTCGTACTGATGCAGCGTCGGCTCCTTCGGCTTCGGCTCGATCAGGAACTGGGCGTCCATGCCGATTTCCTTGGCGTAATCCGCGCACATGTGGAAGAACTTGGCGATATGGTCCTGCTCGCGCTTCATCTGCGTGTTCCACAGGTTCTCATAGCCCTCGCGGCCGCCCCAGAACACGTAGTTCTCGGCGCCAAGGCGCTTGCCGATCTCCAGGCTCTTCTTGAGCTGGCCTCCGGCGTAGGCGTAGACGTCGGCGAACGGCGAGGTCGCGGCGCCGGAGACGAAGCGCGGGTTGGTGAACAGGGAGGAGGTGTTCCACAGCAGCTTGACGCCGGTGGCCTTCATGTTCTCGTCGATCTTGTCGACGACCTTGTCGAGGTTCGCGTTGGTCTCGCGCAGGGTGTCGCCCTCGGGGGCGATGTCGCGGTCATGGAAGCAGAAGTACTCGACGCCGAGCTTCTGGAACAGCTCGAAGGCGTAGTCGACCTTGGCCAAGGCCTGATCCATCGGATCGGTGTACTTGTAGTACGGGCGCTGCGCGGTGCCGGTGCCGAACGGATCGACGAGCTCCTGGTTGAAGGTGTGCCACCAGGCGACGCCGAAGCGCAGCCAATCCTTCATCTTCTTGCCGGCGACGACGCGGTCGGCATCGTAATAGTGGAACGCCAGGCTCTCCTGAGGCCCCTTCGCGCGGCCGACGTACTCGATCTTGTCGATATCCCACAGACCCATAAGAATCTCCTCATGTAACTTCGTTGTCTGTCCCGCTTCCGCATGTCCCGCGCTGCCGCGCGTTCCGGAAGCGGATTTGGCTTACACATATAATATACGACCGTTTAACTTTGTTTGTCAAATCACTTAACTTTAAAGGATATATGAGCGTGTCGCTTGGAATTCCAAGGAAATCATCTCTTGCGCAGCATGCGCTTCAACGCATTGGCGCCGCTGTTTTCAAATCCCGCAACCGACACATAGTTCTATGATCTAACTCATAAATGCCGTGCATGCCCGCCCTCTCCATGAAGGGGGAACGTGCGCATCGTCCCGATTCGGGCGTTCGCGGCGCCCCGGACGGAACCAACCCTATTCGACGGTCATGAACGACAGCGGATCGCGGAACAGCCGGTCCAGACCCATCACGGCGGCGCCGTACATCGCGGGATGATCGGTGACCGGCGGGAACATCAGCCGCACCTTCACCGAGTCCCGGGCCAGTATCTGCGACTGGACGCGCTGCTCGAGATTCCCGCGCAGGTCCTCGCCGAACTCGCTCCACAGGCCGCCGAGCACGATGTTCTCGGTGTCGATGACGTTCAGCGTGGAGGCCAGCGCGCTCGCCAGCGCCGCCACCGCGTTCTCCACGGCGAACACGGCCTTGGTCTCCCCTCCCCGCCAGGCCGCGTGCAGCCTCGGCAGCAGGTCGGTGCGCGCGGCGTCCCGTTCGCCGGCGATGCCCGACGCGACCATCATCGCGCGCCGCCCGGCGTACAGCTCCAGGCACCCATGGCGGCCGCAACGGCACTGCGGCCCGCGCATATTGACGCTGATATGGCCGATCTCGCCGGCGAATCCGTGGTCCCCCTTGACGATCTGCCCCTCGCGCACGTAGGCGCCGCCGATGCCCACGTCGGTGGACACATAGACGAACGAATCCAGGGTGTCGATCGGCCAATCCCGTTCCGGCCGCTGCGAGGCGTAGCCGGGGATCTGCGCGATGGCCGCCAGCGTGGCCTCGTTGTTGGCGTCGGCGCCCAGCCTGCGGAACACCTCGTACCGGTTCAGGTCGATGTCGCGCCAGCCGAGATTGCGCGCCACCAGCAGCGTGTTGTGATTGGTCACCAGCCCGGGAAGGGCCAGCTCGGCGCCCGTGATCGTATAGCCGTAACGCTGCAGGTTGCGCTCAACCGGCCTCATCAGCTCGTCCAGCTGGGCGAAGACGTCGTCGGGGTCGACATCGTCCATCGTGCGTTCCCGCCATGCCGTGTCCACGATGGTGCCGTTCAGATCGAGCACGGTGTACCCGAAGCCGTCGGTGTTGATCTGCATGCCGACGCCGGCCCACCGCCCCGAGTCGAACGCCAGCGGCGTGCTGGGCCTGCCGAACGAGGAATCCGACGTGGGTTTGAGCTGGCGTATGACCTCGTTGCGCAGCAGGATGTCGCTCAGCAGCGACAGCGTCGCCTTGGTCAGGCCGGTCTCCTTGGCGAGCGCCGCGCGGCTCATGGGCCGCCTGGAGCGTGCCATCGACGAGAGCACCACCGACAGATTGTGATTGCGCAGATCATCCTGGTTGATCCTTCTTGCCACCGGCATAGCAATCACTCCCTTATTCGTAGGTCCCGCCGCCACGGCCGGGCACATCGATTTTCCTCTACCATAACTTATCCCGCAAGCATTCCCCGGCCGCTCAGCGAAAATCCCGGCGGAACGGCGCTTGCACGGTCATGCCGTCTGACGGATGGACCGCCGCACGCGCCAGCCCGATATGACAAAACGGGGTTCGGGGCACTATGCTGTTCTCGGCTTGAACGCGTGCCGTGCGGGCGCAATGGCGCAGACGCGCCCGATGCAGGCGCGACGATATGGAAGGAGCATGCCGCGATGACGCGCAAGATCACGCTCTCCCCCGCCCTCGGCAAGATGATGCTGCTGGGATGCGCGATGCTCTGGGGCGGCAGCTATCCGATCGCCAAAGTCGCCATGAGCGTCGTCACCCCGCAGTGGCTGATGTGCTTCCGGCTGCTCGCGGCCTCGGCGATCATGCTCATCCTGTTCCGCAAGCAGATCATGCCGTATCTCAACCGTTCCATCATCCTGCCGGGGCTGCTCGTCGGCCTGACCTACTGGGGCACCATGGTCAGCCAGACGGTCGGCCTGACCATGATCGAGCCGGGCCGCAGCGCCTTCCTGACCGCGGCCTACTGCGTGATCGTGCCGTTCACGTCGTGGATCCTGCTCAAGCAGCGCCCGACGCCGCGCAATCTGCTGTCCGCCGTGCTGTGCCTGATCGGCGTCGGATTCGTGTCGCTCAGCTCGGGGCTCGGCGGATTCTCCATCGGGACCGGCGATCTGCTGACGCTGACCTGCGCGCTCGTCTTCTCCTTCAATCTGGTGTGGTTGGGCAAATTCGGCCAGACCATCCATCCGGTGGCGCTGACCTTCGCGCAGTTCATGGTGGCCGGCGTCTGCTGCCTGATCGGCGCGGCCCTCACCGAACCGGCCCCGACCGCGGCATGGCTGCGCCCCTCGATCCTAGCCTGCCTGGTCTATCTGTTCTTCGGCGCGACCATGATGGCGCAGATCATGCAGAATTTTGGGCTGAAGGTCACGCCGCCGTCACAGGCCTCGCTCATCATGTGCCTGGAAACCGTCTTCGGACTGCTGTTCTCGGTGGCGTTCTACGGCGAGCGCGTCAGCGGCGCGTCCGGCGTCGGCTTCGCGCTGATCTTCCTGGCGATCCTCGGCTCGCAGATCCGCCTGTCCGGCTGCATGCTCGAGCGCTGTCCCCGCCGGCCGCGCGCCGGCGGACCGGATCACCAATAGGTCTTCATCGCCAGGTCGAGCGTGAGGATCACGCCGGCGATCACGGCGGCGGCGCGCATGACGTTCGCCGGGATGCGCCGGGTGATCGGAGGCGCGATATAGCCGCCGATGAAGCAGCCGATGCACAGCATGATCGCGGCCGGCCAATCGACCACGCCGCGGATGATGAAGATCACCGACGCGCTGATGTTCGCGCCGGTGCCGATCAGCGTCTTCAACGCGTTGATCTGGTGGAACGGGCCGACCTTGCCGGCATCCAGCACGGCCAGGCCGCAGGTGCCTGCGCCGGCGCCGAAATACCCGCTGTACACGGCCACGAAGCACACGCCGAGCCACACCCACCACGGATCGCTGCCCATGGGCTGGGTGACGGCCGGCTGAACGGCGGCGCCCCGGGATGCGGCCTGCGCGGAAGTCCCCCTCTTCCCCGCATCGGCCTGATTGCGGGCCACGACCTCGGCGGCGACTTGCCGGGCCTGCATCCTGCCGCGCGGGTTGACGGCGATGATCAGCAAGCTGAACAGGATCAGCGGCGGCACCGCAAATTCGAACACCTTCGGATCGAGGCTGAGCAGCAGGAACGCGCCGAGCACGCCGCCGACCGCGCCGATCAGCACGTACACCACCGAACGCACCATCTGGCCGCGCAGCTCCTTGCGGGCGCCCGCGGCTCCGCCGACGCCGGTGCCGATCACCCCGACCGTATTCGACGCGTTCGCCATCACCGGCGGTATGCCGAGCGCCAGCAGCGCGGGGTACGACACCAACGACGACGCGCCGACCGCGTATCCAACGAATCCCGCGCCGACGCCGGCCACCAGAATCAGCAGCAGCGTCGTCACCGACAGTCCGGCAACCATCATTCGTCAGCCTCCTCAGCACCCGATGCGCATCCAACTCAGGGAGGATACATCAGCGTGCGGCGCGGCCCCCGAAACTGTCAACATACTGAAACGCGAAGCAACGAGCCGGCGTTCGCGAGGCCGGCGCGATTCACCCCGTCTTCGCCGGACCGACCCGCACTGTTCACCCCGGCCGGCGCGACACGGCTCCGGCACGGCCCGCTGCACCGCTACCATTGATCCGGTACCTACGACCCGGTACCTACGACCCACAGCTACGACCATAGGGGTGGCGATATGACTCAAGGAGGGCGCGGTTCGATGGCGGTGACATGGATGCTGCTGTTTGCGACGATCATCTGCGAGGTCATCGCCACGCTGTCCCTGCGGGCGTCGGCCGGCTTCTCCAAGCCGGTCTGGGCGATCCCGGTCGTGATCGGCTACGTGGTGTGCTTCTATCTGCTGTCGGTGGTGCTGGAGCGCGGCATGCCGACCGCGCTGGCGTACGGCGTGTGGTCATGCGTCGGCATCATCCTGACGGCGGTCGCCGCGCGGTTCCTGTTCCACGATCCGCTGAACTGGAGGATGTTCCTCGGCATGGCCATCATGATCATCGGCATCATCGTCATGCAGTGGGGCACGCACACCGCATAGCGCCCTACGTCATTAATTCGCGTATTATTTTCGGCTCCCCTCCATGAGGGGAGCCGGCCGCGCAGCGGCCTGAGGGGAGCATTGCCACAAGCGCCTGAATCAAGCTGATTCGTATGCCTTCCCTCACCGTTTTCGCTTGCCCGCCGGCCGGCGCCGGCGCCATGCTGGCATCCGCGCGCCGCGTGTCGCATCATGATTCCCTCATCCCCCGGAGACCTACGCAGAGTTCGCGATGACGCATCTGATGCAATCGTTTGCCTACCAAATGGTAGTTATTTTCCGGGTGTCGCGCACAGTGAGCGCTAACAAACGGTGCACGATATGCGACAGGTTATGAAACGCTTGTGGCGCAAGGTCTCACGCTATAGTTATCATTTCGTTATCCAATAGGCATAGCCCGATGATCAAAGGAGAATCATGTCCACACTTGCCATCGATATCGGAGGAACCAAGATCGCCGCCGCCGTGTGCGATGCAAACGATGCCATCGTGCAGCGCTGGCGAGTGCCCACGCCGATGGACGCCGACGCGATCAACAACCACATCGCCGAGATCTACCAGGAGGCCGCCAAGGCGCATCCCGGCATCGAGGCGATCGGCATCTCCGCGGCGGGCAACGTCAGCGCGGACCGCAAGACGCTGACCTTCTCCGCGAACATCCCCGCCTGGATCAACTACAACCTGTCCGAGCACATCGGCGAGCTCATCGGCAACGCCGTGCCGGTCATCGTCGAGAATGACGCGAACTGCGCCGGCTGGGGCGAATTCGTGCACGGCGCCGGCCAGGGCACGTCCAACATGGTGGCGCTCACCGTCGGCACGGGCCTCGGCGGCGCGATCGTGATCAACGGCGAGCTGTACCGCGGCTCCTTCGGCATGGCCGCCGAGCTGGGCCACCTGCCCATGGTGCCGGACGGCGACACCTGCGGCTGCGGTCTGCGCGGCTGCGCCGAGCGCTACACCTCCGGCAGCGCGCTGGAGCACTTCGCCAAGTCGGCGGTGCGCCGCCGCCCGCAGGACGCCGCCCGCCTGCTGGAACTGTGCGACGGCGACGTGAACAAGCTGGAGGGTCCGATGGTCTCCCAAGCCGCCCAGGAGGGCGACGTGCTCGGCCTGTACGCCTTCGGCAAGATCGGCGAATGGCTCGGCCGCACGATGGCCGCGACCGCCGCCGTGCTCGACCCGGACGTGTTCGTGATCGGCGGCGGCGTGGTGGCCGTCGGCGACATCCTGCTTGAGCCGGCCCGCTACAACTATGCGCGCTTCCTCGAGGGCAGCGCCTACCGCGGCCACGCCAAGATCGTCGCCGCGACCGCGGGGCAGGACGCCGGCCTGATCGGCGCCGCGAACCTCGCCCTGCTCTGACCCTCCAACGCGGGCGGGCATCCCGCCCTCCCGCACATGCCAGGAAGGCCCGCCCCGACGCGTCGGGGCGGGCCTCTCGCGGCATTCCGGCCTACAATGCAAGGCAACGGCACAATCCACACCAATCCGCGATGCGGTTCCCGTCCGGCGCGACGACGGCCCGGCGGAAGCATCCGGAGCGACACGAAAGGCGGCGCGCGATGGCGGCGATCACCTCCACACCTATCCACGGCACGACCGACGGCGGCAGCGGCAACGCCGGCGCCGGGGTCCCCGAATCCCCTGTTCGCTATGACACCGAACTCATCAGCCGTTTCGAGACGTGGACGGAAATCGACGCCGATCTCGCCGACCTGCCCGAGAGCACGGCCGAACGCTTCCGCCGCAACCGATACGACACCGCATCCTTCGACCTGCCCCGCAGCGCCTTCTGGCACGACCCGGACACCGTCGACGCGATATGCGATCTGCCCTACCTGCCCGACGGCGGCACCGACCGCACCGCCGGCCAAGTGCGCGGGCACCTGCTCGACGTCTATCTGCCGCACGACGCCACGGTGCGCGGCGGCCACACCCTGCCCGTGTACATCGACATCCACGGCGGCGGGTTCACCTATGGGTACAAGGAGCTCAACCGCAACTTCAACACGCATCTGGCGGCACGGGGCTTCGCGGTCTTCTCGCTGAACTACCGCCCGGCCCCGCAGACCGACCTCAAGGGCCAGCTGGCGGACGTACAGGCCGCACTGCGCTGGATCCACGCCAATCTGGCGGACTATCCGGTTGACCCGAACGCCGTGTTCGTCACCGGCGACTCGGCCGGCGGCGCGCTGGCACTGCTGACGCTGGCCATCGAGAACAGCGCCGAGGCGGCCCGCGCGTTCGGCGTCGAGAAGCCATCGGGGCTGAGGTTCTCCGGCGGCGCGCTGGTGTGCGGCGTCTATTCGCTCGCCTCGCCGGCCAGGGCCGGAGCCGACGGGCTGGGGTACGATTCCGGCAAGCGCGCGATGCTGGAACGCATGCTCGGCACCGAATTCTTCGCCGGGCTGGACGCCGCCGATCCGACCTATCTGACGCCCGAGGGCATTGTTGGCAACGTCGACCTCCCGCCGCTGTTCCTGCTCACGTCCAGCGACGATTTCCTCGAAGCGGACGCGCTGGCCCTCGCCACCGCGCTGTCGCGCAAGGGCGCCGATTTCGAACTGAACGACCGCAAGGTCGGGCGCCACGAGTCGCTCGGCCACGTATACCCGATCGGCATGACATGGCTCGACGAGAGCCAGCAGGCACTCGACGCGATCCGCCGCTTCTCATACGAACGCTGCTGACCAGCGCGCAGGTATCTTACCGATACCGGGAAACGGGAGACAGCCCGCTCATGCCCCCGCCAGCGGGGGCATGACCCCTTCTGGGCGAGAAGGATCACCGGGAACGCAAGACCTCGCGCCGAATACGCATGCGGCGGCGACGGCGATCAGCCGACGTGTCGCTCGAAGCGGTGGAAGCCGAGGATCTCCTCGATCTGCGCCATCGCGTCGGCCGGGATCACGAAGCCGGAGGCCTTCATGTTGTTCTCCAGCTGGCTGGGCTTGCTGGCGCCGGCGATCACGCAGCTGATCTCCGGGTGCTGCAGGATCCACGCCATCGCGAGGATCGGCATGTTGGTGCCCAGCTCGTCGGCGATCTTGGACAGGCGCTCGACCTTGTCGAGGTTCTCGTCGGTGAGCAGATCGTTGATCTGGTGGTCGGCCTGCCACGTGGCGCGCGAGCCGGCCGGCAGCGGCTGGCCCTTGCGGTACTTGCCGGTCAGCAGGCCCTGAGCCAGCGGCGAGAAGGTGGTGATGCCGATGCCGTGCTTGCGGCAGGTGCCCATGATCTCGTGCTCGATGTAGCGGTCGACCATGTTGTACTGCGGCTGGACCACGGTGATCGGGTACAGGTTGTAGCGGTCGATGATGTTCTGCGCCTCCTCGAGGCGGGCGCTGCCCCACTCCTCGGAAACGCCGTAGTACAGCACCTTGCCCTGCGCCACCAGATCGCTCATCGCGCGCAGCGTCTCGGTCAGGTCGCAGGTCTCGTCGAAGCGGTGGCAGTAGTACAGGTCGATGTAATCGGTCTGCATGTTCTTCAGCGTCTGGTCGATGCTCTCGAAGATGTGCTTGCGCGACAGGCCGTGGTCGTTCACACCGGGGCCGGTGCCGAAGAAGACCTTGCTGGAGATGACCAGCTCCTTGCGCGGATACTGCTTGAGGGTCTCGCCGAGGAAGCGCTCGGCCGCGCCGCCCGAGTAGGCGTCCGCGCAGTCGAAGAAGTTGACGCCGGACTCATAGGCGAGCTTCACGGTCTGCTTGGCGACGTCCTCGGCCGCCGTGCCCTTGAGGTCGGTCACCCAGCTGCCGAGAGCGACCTCGCTGATCTTCAGTCCCGACTTGCCAACGTTACGATACTGCATATGCCATCCTTGCCTGTGATGCACGACTGTGTTGTGCATGCATGCGATGGCGGTCGCCGTAACCGCTGCGCCCGCCACCTATCTTCGTTTACACGATTCATCAAAACACTTCAAGCACACTTGAGCGCAAATCGGCGTGGCATACCGACACTCCGGGGACGGAGCCGGGCGGCACGTCCCCGGCATGGAATGGCTTCAGATCACGATGCCGTTGCAGTGGTCGACCTCATGCTGGATGATCTGCGCGGTCCAGCCGGCGAACGTGGCGTGGCGCGCCCGGAAGCGGCGGTCCTCGTAATCGACCTCGATGCGGCGGTAGCGCAGGGTGCGGCGCTCGCCGGTCAGGGACAGGCAGCCTTCCTGGGTGTCGAAGGCGCCGTCCGAGGCGGTGATCACAGGGTTGAGCATCACCGTGATACGGTCGCCGAGATCCTCGTCCACGACGGCGATGATGCGTTTGCCCACGCCGATCATGTTGGCGGCCATGCCGACGCAGCGGGACCGGTTGGCCTCCAGCGTGTCCACGAGATCCTGAATGGTCCCCTCGTCGCCGGGCCCGGCCGGTTCGGACGGCGTGCGCAGGAACGAGCGGGAGGTCATGATGGGGCGTTGCATATCGAATCAGGCTTCCTCGTGCCAGTGCGGGTTCTGGGCGTGGGTGTAGCCCTCGGGATTGTCCAGCGCGGCGATGTCGGCCATGTCCCGCTCATCAAGCTCGAAGGCGGTCAGCTCGAGGTTCTGGCGCTGGCGCTCGGGGTTCAGGGACTTCGGGATGGCCACGTCGCCGAGCTGGAGGTGCCAGCGCAGAATGGCCTGCACCACGGAGATGCCGTGCTTGGCGGCGATGCGCTTCAGATCCGGGTCGCGCAGCATCTGGTTGGCGCGGCCCAGCGGGCTCCACGCCTCGGTGATGATGCCGTGCGCGTTGTCGTAGGCCAGCTGTTCGCGCTGCTGGAAGTACGGGTGCAGCTCGACCTGGTTGACGGCCGGGGTCACGCCCGTGTCACGGATGAGCAGGTCGATGTGGCCGGGCAGGAAGTTGCTGACGCCGATGTGCCTGACCAGGCCGCGTTCGCGGGCCTCGACCAGCGCCTCCCACGCTTCGACGAACCGGCCCTGGCTCGGGTTCGGCCAGTGGATCAGGTACAGGTCGATGTAGTCGAGACCCATGCGGCACACGCTCTCCTCGATGGTGAGCAGCGCCTCGTCATGGGCGTGGTGGCGCCCCGGCAGCTTGGACGTGACGATGATGTCCTCGCGCGGCACGCCGGACTCGCGGATGGCGCGGCCGACCACGCCCTCGTTCTCGTAGTTGAAGGCGGAGTCGATAAGCCGGTAGCCCTGATGGATGGCGGACTCGATGACCTCCACGCCGGCCAGGCCGTTGACCTTGTAGGTGCCGAAGCCGGTGGCGGGCAGTTCGAGTCCGTCGTTGGCCTTGCGAATCGGGGTGACTGGTGGTTCAGGCATGGTGATCCTCCTGCTGTGTTTCGTTCATGGAATCGTTCCGTTCATGGGATAACGGTTCAATCATAGAACTTGCAGCCATGCCGCAGGCGCACCGCTTGGCCTCACCTGACTTCCACGAGCTCCGGCGGGCGGCGCGTGGAGAAGCGGAACATGAGCGCGGCGAGAATCACACCGAGCACGGCCATGACGGTGAACACCATCATGCTGCGCGGGAATGCGGTCATATACGAACCGGCCGCGTCCGCCCCATCGTTCACGGCGATGGCGGAGAATTCGGAAATCAGCGCGCTGGCCACGGCGGTGCCGATGGCGCCGGCGAGCTGCTGGATCGTGTTCATCGCGGCGGATCCGTCGGCGTTGAGCCGCGCGGGCAGCTGGTTCAGGGCGTGCGTCTGGTCGGGCACGAGCACGAATCCGGAGAAGGCCATGAAGAAGGCGTAGGCGATGGCCACCACCCACACATTGCCGGACAGCGTCACGAATATCACATCCATGATCATCGTGCCGATGAATCCGATGATGATGAACTTGGGCGGGAAGTGGTTCTTCAGCATGCCGCCGATCACCGGCGCGGAGACCGCGCCGGCCACCGCACCGGGCAGCAGGGCGAGCGCGGCGACCAGGCTGCCCATGCCGAAACCGCGCTGCAGCAGAATCGGCAGCAGGAAGTTCAGGCCGAGCACGCTGCCGGAGGCGATGAGCAGGATCAGCATGCCGAGCGAGAAGCCGGAGTAGGTGAACACGCGCACCTCGATCAGCGGATGGTCCATCCTGAGCTGCACCCAGGCGAAGGCGGCGCTCATCGCCACGCCGAACATGAGCACGACCCAGAATCGCCAATCGCCGTTCCATTCGGCGAAGAAGCTGACGGCCAGAATCACGCTGGCCAGGCCGACCGCCACCATGAGCAGCGACGGCACGCTGATCGCGGCCTTCTCGCCGTGGCGGATTTCCGGCACCGTGCCGATGCCGAGCAGGAACGCGAGCAGCAGGAACGGCAGCATGATGTAGAAGATCCAATGCCAGTTGAGGTATTCCATGACCACGCCGCCGAACACCGGGCCGATGGCCGGTGCGGCGCAGGTGACCAGGCTGACGATGCCGAGCATCGAGCCGCGCTGCTCAAGCGGCGCCTTCTCCAGAATGATGTTGGTGATGAGCGGCAGGGAGATGCCGGTGCCGAGCGACATTATCAGTCGGGCGGCAAGCAGCATCGGGAAGTTGACGGCGAGCGCGCCCAGCAATGTGCCGGCGGCGAAGATCACGATGGCCATGATGAACAGGGTTTTGGCGGCGAACTTGCGCACCATGAACGGCGAGCTCGGAATCGACACCGAGAGCAACAGCAGGTAGCCGGTGGTGAGCCACTGCACCACCGAGGCGTCGAGCGAGAACTCCTCCATCAGCGTGGAATAGGCGATGTTCAGCGAGGTCTCCGACAGGATGCCGAGGAAGGTCAGGATCGCCAGCGAGACGACCGCGATGACGAGTGTGGTCGAAACGGCCCGTTTGCCGCCGTTGGGCAGTGTTGTCGATTGTTCATTCATGATGGTTGCGCTCTCCTCCGTTCATTCGTTGCGCTGCGGCGTCGGCGTTGTCCCGCTGCATGAGCCGCAGGACCTCGGTCAGTGTGCGCACCGTGGTCTCGCATTCGCCGGCGGGCAGACCGCCCAGCAGCCGGCTCAGATGCGCATGGTATTCCTCGACGTACGTGCGGTGCAGGTCAAGCCCCCGCTCGGTGAGCGTCAGCGTCACCACGCGGCGGTCGGCGGCGTCGTCATGCTTGACGACGAGCCCGAGGCGGGCCATTTCCCCGACGAGCTTGGTGACGCTCGGCGTGGTCACGCCGAGGAACGCGCTGACGTCGCCCACGCGCGCGGTGCCGACCGCCTGGCCGGCCGACGCGTTGAGGTGCCAGACGGCGTCGATGACATGGATGTACCGCGGTTTCAGCCCCCGCGGCAGTGCCGGCATCAATTCGGTGACGGTCTTCGCCTTCCAGCAGGCGTCCATCAGCCGGCGCACCTCCTCGACCGGCAGACCGGCCGGAGCGGAGCCGGAACCGCCTTGGATCCCGACCCCACCGGTTTCGGCGGCATCCGCGGCAATTCCCACGGCAGCGCCCATGATGGCACCCATACCGAGCCACCTCCAAATTAGTTACCTATAGTCATTACCTTTAGTAACTATATGACGGGCCGCGACAATCCGACACACCCCCGAATCGCAGGCCCGCCGCATCCGCGCCGCGGTCACGCCTTCGGCATGCCCATCAGATAGTCGCGCAGCACCAGCGCATGATTGACCGCCGGGTCCTTGGCCGCATACAGCAGCGTGACCGCGTCATGCCGCGTGCAGATGCCGCGCAGGCGCGCGACCGCATCCGGCGCCGCATCCAACTCCGCGACGTATCTTGCGCCGAATTCGGCAAACCGCGCCGGATCATGGCCGAACCACTTGCGCAGCTGCGTCGACGGCGCGACGTCCTTGTCCCACAGATCCAGCGCCGCCCGCTCCTTCGACAGACCGCGCGGCCACAGCCGATCGACCAGCACACGGTATCCGTCCGATGGCTCCGCCGGATCATACGCACGTTTGATTGATATCGTCCCCATCATCGCCCCCATGCCATCCATGATGGAACCCACCGCCCGACTCCGCAACCCCCGTTCGCCCCACGGCGATCCCGGTGCCACGGCGAGGCGGAAAACGAAGACAGAAAACAAAAAAGGCTCCCGACGAGTGACGGAAGCCTGATGGCGACCCCGGCCGGACTTGAACCGGTGACCTCCGCCGTGACAGGGCGGCGCTCTAACCAACTGAGCTACGGGGCCGTTGCGCCTCTTCACAAGGCACAAGAGGATATATTACAGGATCGCCGGACCTCGGCGTGTCGCGTCCTCCCCTCCGCCCCGGCAGACCGGCTGATCACCCCACGCACGTCCCATCCCAAAACCGCGGATCATCAGACTCTCTCGTCAAACGGGATGCCGTCTCAAGGCATTCATCATATGGCGTATTTGCGTGTCACCTATTTGGCCGGTACGATAACTTGTACGCAGATCAGCGACAACGCGAGATCTCCAAGAGCCGGTGGTTGTCCCCCGGCATTTTTCGTTCCGGGGCGGGAGCGGCCGATGACAGACATCTCGATTTACGAGTCCTCGTCTTCCATACCAAAGCGATATTAGCTGACGTCGTACCGGTTTGCTCGCCAACCGGTACGATAGTCGATATCATTCATTCATCCCGCACGCCACGCAAGCCCCGCCATTCCAGCCCTTCCGATACCATGGTATGCGGTGGTTTGGCATGCCCGCGACCGACATGCGGACGGGCACCGCATGGAACGGCCGGCATGCGCGGACCAAAAGCACAGACCAGAAAACGGCGGAATCCCAACCCCTTTAAGGAGTAACTGCATACCATGGCAGAGTTTATTGTTCAGATGGGTCAGCCTTCGTGATCGTTGCTATTTCAACGTTTCCTTGGCGTGTCCGCTGACACAAAAGTGTGTCGGGAACCAACCCGGTGGTTCCCGAGCGTTTTGTGTCAAGACTGTGTCACCTGTTGTGTCATCAATCAGTCGGATTCCATTCAGATGATCATGCAATTCACTGCGTTCGGAACGGATGACACTAGACACATGTCCTGGCCCGCAGCTCCGCTGATTCACGTCAACACAGTAAGCATCAATGCATACCTATCCCATTCAGCCACGGGCACAGCCTACTCAACAGACCAATCCCCGAACCAACGGCGAAACCGAAACAAGCTTCAATCAAAATCAGAAACCTCATCGTTTCACCCCAGACCAGAAACCATCGTTGGCCCACCCGTGACCATCACCGCCTCCCTTGAATCCAGAGAACGGATTGACATCATCACACAAGACCAGTAAACTAGGCTTGCTTTCTCTTAGCAATAAGGAAGGCTCCAAGCCGCCGGGGGTATTCCCCCGGCACTTCTTTTTCATCCGGGGAGGCCGGCGATGCGCGAGTTGAGCATCATGGTCGACGAGTCCGGCGAATGGGGCAAACTCTCCAAGTACTATCTCATCACGCTCGTGTTCCATGACCAGTCAGAACCGGTCATGCCCCACATCGAACGCTATGAGCAACACCTCGCGGATGCCTCACTGCCAGACATTCCCTTCCACGCAGGACCATTGCTCAACGGGCACGCCGACTACGAGACCCTCAGCATGGCCGACCGCAAGCGCCTGTTCGTCGCGTTCTTCACCCTCGCACGGAATCTGCCCTTCACCTACGTGACGTTCGCACACCGCAAAAGCGAGTTCGACAACGACAAACGTCGTTTCGAGGCTCAGCTGCGGCGAGACCTGGCGAACTATCTGCTGACACACCTCGACAGATTCCAGTCGTACGACACCATCAAGATCTATTACGACAACGGACAGCAGGTCGTTACCAACGCGTTGAAGGCATCCATCGGCTATGCACTCTCCAAGGAAGCGGTCATCTACCGCAAAGCCGACCCTAAAGACTACCGCCTCGAACAAGCAGCCGATCTCATGTGCGCCATCGAATTGACCGCGCTGAAATTCAAAGCCGGAGAAAACACCGAAACCGATCACAAAATGTTCGGAGACTGGCGCTCATTCAAACAGAACTACCTCAAAGCGTTACGCCGCAAACAAGCAAAATAACCGCCATCTCCCGCATCGTTTCCAACAGACGCTTGCATAAAAACACTCAGCCCGCATACGACGAAAGGGTGGGCATGCCATGAAAGGACATGCCCACCCCTGATGTCAGTGGTTCGGCAAACCGGCTACGTGTTTAGCAGCGGATCCTCCTCACCGCTGTAAAACCGGCACCCAGCACGGCCAGGGCGACCAGCGCACCGGCCACGACCGCACGTCAACGCCGGTCTTGTCCAACCTCTGTTTCTTGCCATCGTTCTTGGAATCGGCCTTCTTGTCACTTGCAGACGGCTTGGTTGCAGCCGGTTTGTTGCTGTCGGACTGCTTGTCGTTGTCGCCATTGTCCGGCTTGCTTGGCTTCGAGGGAACGGTCTCCGCTTTCTTCAACCCGGACTGCGCGTCAGCCAAGGCCTTCACGGCAGCATCCACGTCAGCCTGGGACGCATCCTGCTTACCGGCGACAGTCTTCACGTCGGCCAGCGCCTTCGCGAACGGAGCCCAGGAATCCTTGGTGTAATCCTTCTCAGCTAGCTTGGCGGCGTCACCCACGGCCGCGTTCAGCTTGGACTTGTCAACCGGAGTCGGAGTGGGAGAAGTGTCGCCCACGGTCACCGGGGTCCACGCCTGCACGGTGCCGTTTTCGTCCTGAACGCTGATCTTGTGCTCGCCGTCAGGCAGGTTGGAGGGGATCAGCGCGTCGAAGTAGTACTTGCCGGTCTTCTCCTCCTTCTTCACCGTCACGAACGGGGCGCCGTCCGGGCCGGTCAACGCCTGAGGGGTGGAATAGATGTACGCGTACCAGAACAGGCTGTTCGCATCCGCCTTGCCCTTCGCCACATCCTTCAGGTTATCGATGTACACGCGGGCGGTTTTGCCCGGCTCGACCTTGCCACCGGCAACCTCAGCCTTCACGTCAGTCTTATCAGGCAACGTCTCAGCAGGCTTCGCAGCCGCGACGGACTTCGTCGTGAAATCGGGGACGAACTTCAACGCGTTCTCGTTGTCCTCCACCCAATGGCTCACCTTGGTATTGGAATCCTTGTAGATGGGCTGCGCGTACAGCGCGACTTGCCGGATATCCACCGGGGTCTTCACATGCACGCCATTACGCAGCAATTCGTTCGACGTGTCCTGAACGACTTCCTGATAGGGGTACGAAGGAAAATCAGAGCCCTTTGCGTTGTTCGTATACGCGGTGTTGGGAGTCAAGCCAATCAATGGGAAATCAAAACTGCCGGAAGCCTTGCCATTCCAGGAGTTCTTGTTGAAATACCTGGCGAACCATTGGCCAGAGGCCTTGAAAGCCACCTTGCTCCCATCAGTCGATAGGTCATTGTCGTTAAAGACGCCCTTGTACTCCTTATCGCCATGGAAGCCATAGATGCTGTCGTACGAGCCTGCGGTCAGCTCATCATCGGAAACGCCCGTGCTGCATATGGGAATCCAGTACCCCCGATGGTATTCGCACTTGAGTTCGCCTTCTCTATCGGGGTGATGTCGGTGATACGCTGCACCTCGATAGAGAAGCACACGTCCTTGATCTCGTCCACCTGCGCAGGGTCGATCTTGTAGTCGAACGACACGTTCGCCGTCTGCGCTCCCACATCCGACACCCTCACGTTGGACAACGTGATCGGATTGTCCTTATTCGTGACATCCGCCGCGTTCGCAGTGGCGACGCCCCCGAACAATGTGCATGCGGCCACGGCCAACGCCGCCATGGCCTTTCCGAAACGCCTCATGACATTCCCCCCCCGTGGACTCATTCTGGCGGCGTCGGGACACGCCGCATGCACGCGTTCGCGCTGTTGCGCCATGACGATGGCGTATGGGATAATCCACAAGGTGCTTTTGCGTGGACCGGAACGGCCGTGGCGACACGGAAACGGCCGGGCGGATGACACGAATGACTGCCGTTCGGGACACCCCCGAAACCGGTTGTGTCATTACCGGATCAGGGTCCAGCAAAACGTTGGAATTTCAACGTTTAGTGAATGGTTAGGTATTATATGGCAGAATTCGTATATCAGATGATCAAGGCTCGCAAGGCGTACGGCGACCGTGTGATCCTCGACGACGTGACCCTGAGCTTCCTGCCGGGCGCGAAGATCGGCGTGGTCGGCCCGAACGGCATGGGCAAGTCGACGCTGCTGAAGATCATGGCCGGACTGGAGACCGTCAGCAATGGCGAAGCCTACATCACACCGGGCTTCACGGTCGGCATCCTTCAGCAGGAGCCGCCGCTGGCC
>SKEZ01000668.1_pt1 | contig 24309 bp, 30 predicted proteins | sample 4843881 | NCBI WGS metagenome assembly SKEZ01 (sample SAMN11008796, study PRJNA524170) | human gut metagenome | isolation source: fecal sample from pouch patient p1, p46 | place: Israel: Tel-Aviv | reverse complement strand
TAAAAAGTCAGGCAGAGTTATCCTCATAACTCCGCCTGCTTTTTTATGAGCGCTTACATCCGCAATTCGGATTTTTATCAAACTCAGGATTGAATGCATAGAAGTTTTTGCTGTCCAGGTGTTCCTGTACGATCCGAAGATTTTCACCGAATCTCTGGTAATGCACGATTTCACGCTGACGCAGGAAACGGATCGGATCACAGACTTCCGAATCTTTTACGAGCCTGAGAATGTTATCGTAAGTCGTACGGGCTTTTTGTTCTGCAGCGAGGTCTTCATGAAGATCTGTAATCGGATCACCTTTTGACTGAAAATAGGTTGCAGTCCACGGTGCTCCGCTTGCAGCCTGTGGCCACAATGCCAGAGTATGATCTACATAGTATGGAGCAAACCCGGATCTCTCAATTTCTTCCGGAGAAAGATTTTTCGTCAGCTGGTGCACAATGGCACAGATCATTTCCATATGGGCCAGTTCCTCCGTGCCGATATCCGTAAGTGTTGCTGTCACCTCTTTATATGGCATGGTGTACCGCTGAGATAAATACCGCATCGATGCAGCGAGCTCCCCGTCCGGGCCACCAAATAGCAATAACCTATAATATTTTTACATATTATAAATATACACGAAAATGATACAATATTCACCCCTCAGAGAGCTAATCTCCGAGGGGATTTTATTAGATAGATGTAGATGGTTTTCTGTTCAGCACCGCAAGTAATCTTGCGTGCCACGGCGCTTTTTTTGTCCAGTGGTAAGACGGCATATCTCTCCCATTGTTCGCTTTGTAAATATCCATCAGGATCTTCATTTCATCCGGATGTCCCAAAGCCGTAATTTTATCATCATGATACCAATATACACATCCTTTTCCCTCTACTGTAAACATACACTGCATAGTCTCTTCTCCTTCCTGATCTTCTGTTTTTCCATTCATCAATTCCGTAATTCTTTTGACAAAATATGCTTTCGTTGCTGATGCACCTCCGTGAATCTCCACTGATCTATGCGGACAAGCTGTTGCGTACACCTCCTGATGTAACATGATTGTGCTTTCACTTGGTACGATTCCGTATTGCTTACATTTCTGCGCTGCCAACTGTAGTGCTTTTTCTTCGTTCGCCTTAAAGGTATCCAAGTCCCCCATGCTCTGGCAGACCTCTACACCTAAAAAATTAACGTTTCCGTTTGTATCCCCGCAATGCCAAGCACAGTTTGAATCATCCTCTGCTTGCAGAATTCCATCACTGCAAACATAATAATGCGCAAATCCATTCTCCAAGTTCGCTCTCTGCAAGTAGTTTTTATAGTATTCCGATGTTGCGTTCTGGCTGTCTGCCCCGTTGTGGATAAAAATACCGACAGGATTCTTCCCTCTCCTGCCGGCAATTCCTCTACAGATACTCATTACTCATCTTCCTCCTGTTCTTCTGCCTCGAATGCCTTTTCCAGTTCCTCTACGGATACTCTGCCAAATTCGTTCTGTTCGCTCATGTTCTCACCTCCTTTCCATGCGATGTCGCACAATAAAAGAGAGCCTGTTTTCAAGCTCTCTAGCTATTTACTTATATGTAAGTGCCCTCTCTGAATCTCCTGTTCCCGGTGTCGTTGGATCCACTACCACACCGAGAATCGCCAGCACTGCAAAGAGTGCGTTTACTACGGTGAGCAGTTTATCCCCTAAATCTCCGAGATCAATCGTAAACCCAAACACTGCCGCAATCGCCTGTATTAACAGCAACAGTGCCGGGATCAGTGCCACCCAGAAAGCCTTGTTTTTGATTCTTACAATCCAGTTAATTTTTTTCATGCTGCATTCTCCTTTACAAATACATTGCTGCTATTCCACCAATCACAGCTCCGATCAGTGTGGTTACTACTACGTCCCACCGTTTAGCCGGAGTCTGCTCAAGATGTGTCACTTTTGCGGTCAACTGCACAAGGGTCTGGTTCATAAATCCAACCTCCTTGGTCAACCCAACCATTTCCTGTGCCAGCTGGTGCACCACATTAACAACGTCCTCCGCTTCTTTCATTCGGTGTTTTAATGAGCCGATTTCTTTTCCGTGCTCTGCAAGCTTCACTTCTACTTCGTTTTCTGTCATGTCTTTCCTCCGATTTTTAAAGTATAAAAATAAGACCCTCACGGTCTTGCCCTAATCTCCATATTCCATCTCCAATCTTTAAGCCTGTACAAGAGCTTTTATCTGGTCTAAGATAAATTGCTTCGTATCCGCCACATATTCCACTTCCATACCAGCTCCAGAGTCGTTCTGGATTACTGTAGATGGATAGTTAGTGTAGAGTCTCCTGTAGACATTCATGGTCTCTTCTGGGATGTCGGTTTCGATTGGGGTGGCGAGGATGTATAATATGGTAGTTGGATTTTCGGATAGCCAACTTTTAAATTTAGAAATTTCGTTTATAGCTCCATGTGGTTTAAACACTGGCGCAAATGTTTCTTTATAAACTCCTGTTCTAACAGTGCCATCATCTATATCTCCCACTTTGCTTACAGATTTAAAATGATTGCAGAGAAACGATTTATCAAAATCACTCGCATTATATGGATATAATGCATCTTTTAAATCGATGAAGAATTGATGTTGTCCAGCACTATCCTCTTGAACACGCCATGCTTCACTACCGTCAAGCGTAAGTTTCTTGATTCTCTGCACATACTTCCCACGCTTGAAATCCATCTCATCACAGATCCACTGTTGACCGTTAGAATCTGTGTAATTACCGCCAGAATCTACTTTAATACCGGGTAAACCGTTTGGGGTTTGAATAGAAAGGTGTTGAGTATTCTCCTCTCCGACATTTACATTAATTACTCCGCTATCTCCAGAACTCTCTGGATCTTGCTTATATTCCATACTTGGACTTGGTTTACCACCTGTGTATGGTTCCCATGTTCCGTCTCCGTCTTGGTAGATCATAGGTTTGACTGTACCTGGTTTAATCGTGTTTGTTTTATTAGCAATAAAATCAAAAGAAATTACAAAAGACTCATCAGTTAAGTGCTCATCAGTTATTTCGGATCCATCTATAATTTCAAACACACCTGAATTACTTCTACCAATCATTCTAAAATAAGGTAATGTTGCATAAGTACCTGCGCTTCGAGTTCCTTTAATTTTGCCTTTTTTAAACAAGGAAACAGTCTCTTTGCGCGTTAGTCGATATTCGACCTGAAATTGTTCACTTAAATTCCCACTACCACTGATAGTGAAGCTACCATCACCATTATTAGTGACAGTAGCTCCGCCAGCACTTTTTGTCGCTATCTTACTCGCATCAAACAGCTGATACCCTTTTGTCTGCACCTGTTCTGTCTTACCATACAGCTTCAATCCCTCAAAAAACGCTCCCGCCGAATCTCCGACAGCGATACGCTCTCCTTTGGCGCTGTTGATAATCGCACCTGCCTTTGTCTGTCTTAAATCTGTGATATCTGCCTTGTTGGTCTTAATCTGCTCTCTGTCTGCTGCAATCTCCTGCGCTGCAGCCTGTACCGCTTTGATCTGTTTTGTTCCCTCTGCTGTAACTGCCTGTACTGCTTCTTTGGATTTGTCATCCACGATCTGCAACAGTTGTGCGATAATGTCTTTTTCTTCCTGTTCGATTACTGGATTGTCAACTTCCAGCCCTTCCAGTACGGTCATTGTGGCGAGTGTGGTATTAAATTCTTTTTGGATTACACCGTCAGACCCAGCGAGACGCATACAGACGATAAAACGAGTGTCTCCCCTGTATACAGTTGCAGTTTTCCCGACCGTCCACGAAAACTCGATCTGGTCACCAGACACTTTTTTATCTGTAACAATATACCGGTCTTTCATCCCTCTGGCATTTTGGTAGTTTACGCTTATAGTAAACGCAGACAGATCTGTGCCCTTATATGTTTTCGGAATCCTGAACTGCATAGCCCTTACGTCTTTATCGCTTTCGACACCCAGAACTTTAAATTGTTCCGGTATGCCGATAATTCTTAGGTCGGAGTCAATCACGCAGATATCTTCTGCTTGCGACTCTGCCACAACTGCCGCACTCTTTGTCTCCTGTAATAACTTCTCTGCTTCTGTCATTCATTCGGTCTCCTTTGCCTTACAATCTGCCTGTTTGTTGTAATCTTGTACCCATCCCGTACTCCGGTAAGCTGCACGTAAAAATCTCGGAAAGACAACGCTCCCGCCGGAATCTCACATCTACCATCCTCAACGATTGCCGGATACTCTTTATCCAGACTAAAAAAGGATGCCGCAACCCGACACCCTATCCAGTCATTATCAAACTCAAACTCTGCGTGTAGATACCCTTTTGTGCCGGACACCAGACCTGTAAAGTCACATTCCGGATCAGGCTCAAGTATCTGTCCATTTGCTATAAATCTTAAAATTCTCATTTTTTCGCTCCTTTACTCGTCATCTGTGATCCATGTAAATGTCTTTATGCGTTCACAGTAGTCTGTCTTGCCAGTTACAATGGATATTCCTCCGTCTTTTGAGATATAATATCTGCCAGTCCCGATAACTGACGTACCAGCCAATTCGCTGTACGTCTCTACTATGTCTACGACTGGTCGATATCCTATAGGGATCCTTAATTCATCAAACGGCCCGTGCGATCCTGTGTTCGGAAACTGTATAAGCGCTGTGATCTTACATGTAACCACGCACCCTCTCCTTATTAGCTCCGCCTGTATATAGTTGGATGAGTTTGTGCTGGCGAATGGTCCTTTTATTTTTCCGGAGTCATAATTTGTTGCTTTAGATATGTTTATTTCGTATGATCCGGAGCTTTTAACAAATATACCGTCCCGTTTAAAAATAACAAGGTTGGAAATGGTGGCTCCGTCAAAATACTGCGCAATCTGCGTTGGGAATATAGACAAGCTTGTGTGTCTGCCGCTGTCCATCCCATTCGCTACAAATACACCTTTGCTTATTGCAGAGCTGTTTATCCCGTTTTCATCCTCGGAGTAGATCTCTCCGGTATTTACTTGGATAAAAAAGTGTCCGTCCAGACTCTTTATAAGTCCGGCGGTTACAGTTCCGAGATTTGCGGCAATCGCACTTAGCGTCTCTACATTCAGATTTTCTACCGAAATGTAATAGATCCCCCACTTACTGCCGTCCCATCTTTTAATCGGCTCTCCGCTTGCTGTCTGCCAGAGCTGTCCAACCTTTGGATTTTCCGGTGCTGTCTGAGATATGATGATGCCCGATGTTCCGTCACTTCCGTTTTGCCCGTGCACTCCGATAATCACAGGTGTTGTGTTTACTGTTTTTTCGTTGGTGTAGTATATCTTGTCATAACTCCACAGGTATTTATTCGTTTCCGTCATGGACTGCATCGTAGTAGTCCATCCCAGAGAGGATACCGTGATTCCAGTACTTCTTTCGGATGCAAGGTAGTATTTTGTAATAGATTTAATCCCAACACCGTCCTGACCGTCTGCTCCATCCTGACCATCCTGTCCGTTTTCCCCTTTAATCTTCGCCCACTTATAAGATCCAACACTTGCAGGATCGGACTGATTGTAATCCACACAAGTACCGATATACGTTCCCACATCTTCTCCGCTGTTTCCGGTAAACGTTTTACCTCCATCGTTGGAATATTTAATGTGCAGATAACTTGTCTTGCCGTTTGTGCCATTTGTCCCAGGAATCCCCTGCGTTCCCTGTGGCCCTTGGAGTCCTTGGAAGCGTGACCAGGTATATTTCTTTGGATCCGTGCTATCCGCTTGAGCAGAATCTACGTAAGTACCAATGTATGTAGACGGCGTTTCCGTCATCTGGCTACTTGATGTAGGATTCGCAACTGAGGAATACTTGATGTGAAAATAGGTGGACTGTCCGGCTGGTCCCTGCGGTCCAGTAGCACCTGTATTTCCTTGAGGTCCCTGTATTCCCTGTTCACCTTTAGGACCTTGTATTCCCTGCAAACCCGGGACTCCCTGAGGACCACGTTCCCCCTGTTCGCCTTTTATTTTTGTCCATGTATACTTCGTAGCATCTGTACTATCTGCCTGTGTATAATCCGTGTACTGCCCGATATAGAGCTTATTTGTGCCATCCGTGGTGGAAAATCCCGTCTTGCCATCTGCACTGTTTGCGTAGGCGATATGTAGATACGGGGTCTTTCCATCAGCTCCCGGCTTTCCGGGTGTTCCGATCGCCCCGTCTGTGCCTTTGATCTTACTCCATGCGTATTTTGTCGGGTCTGCGCTGTCATTTTGCGCAAAATCAACATACATTCCGATATATTCTCTATTGCTGTCGGACACGGAAAAATCTGTCCTACCGTCTGCGCTGTTCGCATAGGCGATGTGGGTGTACTGTGTTTTTCCGTCCTTCCCGTCTTTTCCCGGGATTCCCTGATCCCCTTTTGGACCCTGTATACCATCCAATCCCGGAGCGCCTTGTGGACCCGGAGGTCCCTGTTCGCCTTGCTCTCCTTTCTCACCTTGCGAACCCTGTTCTCCATCCATTACATCTGCGATCGTAACCTCGTAATATCCACGCCGGATTCCATTTTCAGTTGCTACGAAAGAATACACCGCCTTGGCGTCTACATCTTCTGCATTAACCGTCACGCTACGGCCTGCGTAAAACTCCTGTCCATCTTTGCTCCAACGGAACTGCAGGTTGCTTGACACGTCTGCTCCGTTGTTGTAGGCATAGGCTGTCAAGGTTGTACTGCCAACTCCGTTTTTGAAGATAACACCATTGTTTGTAGAGATGGAACAGGTATAGACTTTGTTTTTTGAGATCAAGTCCTCCATCCTTTTGATGAGATCGTCGGATATTTCCGATGTCAGCTCCTTGTAGTTGCTAAATACCGTCTTGGCAGTCTTTGGATCTGTCAGACTGCGTACCTGTTCTGATACCCTCGCTTGTAGATAGAGGACTGGTGTCCACTCCTGATCCTGCATCCTCACGGTGTCCCCGATGTTGGTGTCAAAATATCCATCCACCTCGTAGGTCACTACCGGCTCGGATGCTGTTTTAAGATCAGTCAGAGCCATGCTATAGAGCTTGTCCTTGCTGTCTGTATCGTACTCTTTCCGCATCAGGATATAAGCATCAGCCTTATTTACGATATTGGATGGGAACCGGTCTCTTGCCTGTGGTGCCCGGATGATTGCGCCGTCTGTAAAGTACTCAATATTCCCATTCTCATCATACTCTTTTTTATCCAGTCCGTTGATCGTCAGCCCGTCTTTCCCAGTCGGCTGGATACAGGTGTAAAGCTTCTCGGCATCTGTGGTTTTACGGATTCCGGTAATTCCTTTCCCGTACCGCAGTACAATGTCATTCCGGTATTCTCCGACTCCGCTGTTGGTATCGGAGTGTTTCCGATATACATTTAGGACAATCTCTTTTAAAGAGTAGTCTCTGTTTAAGACCGTCTCAAACTCGATCTCTGCAGAAAATACATTGGCCAGAGAGAATAATCTCTTTAACACGGTTGTCGTACCGGTCCACTCATTGGTGATCCGTTTATCTGATACCTCATTGAGCCCCAGTTTTAGTGTTCTCTCAGCATCAAAAACGGCAAGGTACTCCTCAAAGCTCATTGCTTCTCCGGCTTTGTACTCTCCGGCATCCTCATTGATTAACTCAAACGACAGCGACCATGCCGTGGCAGTGATTGTCTGCTCTGTTTGGTCTGTATTTACAATGTTTAAGTAGTATGATTTCCCCTTGTAAGTAAATGCTACCTTATTCCCAGCTTTGACATGCTGCGCGTCTGGATGCTTTGCATTTACCGTAAAAGTGTAAGTATTCGCCGTGCCCTGCAAGTATTCGTGCAGCTCATCTCCCCAGTAGTGCATGGACTTTTTATGCCCGTTGTCCATAAATGCTACTGGTGTGTTATTTGCGCTTAAAATCGCAATTCTAATACTGTCCATTACAAGTAAACCTCCCGTATTTTCGCTTTAATCTGGGGCGGCGGAGAAGAAAAGGAAGAGTAGCAGAACTGCACTTCTGTAATCCCTGGCGGCACTTTAAAATAATCCGTCCCTGTAATCTCATCTCCCTTAGCCACCATACCATTAACGTAGACCTTCGTGCTCTCCCCGCCTATAGACACCACATCTCCGGCACGGTACCGGTTTGGCACATCCTGATATTTTTCCACGTTGTCCTTACGAAACCAGATGCTTTTTAAATAATTGTGTGTGACCAGCTGATTTCCAAGATCCCTACTTCCCCACTGCCCGATCCAGACCTGTATCTTCTCACACGCCATGTCTTTAATCTCCGGGATAGTAAAGTAATAATACTGACCGTACCAAAAGATCCGTAGCCTTTCACCCTCTTTTAAAAAGTCATTGTGCCCGCCGCCCATTTTTAAATTAAACGGGTTATCCTCGTAGGCTGTCGGCTGGAAATCCAGTGTCTTAATTTTCTTGTTTTGAGGGGCAAACCAGTCCACATGCGCCGTATTACCAACCGTATCACTCTTGTTAATAGACATGGCGCAGATTACTTTATTATCTCCTGTCAGAAATGCAATGGTCTGCGCTCCTGTCTGCCCCATTAATCCGGTTTCAAACCAGTGCTGTGTGTAGCAGTAAAAGTTTTTTGCGCCACGTCTGCCCTCGCTGTCCACTGGGATAGTAAGTGTTTTCATTCCACCGTTCCAGTATCCAGATGTGACTTGTCCACCTTTTAATGCCATCACGTTGTATCCGGCAACATTCCGTACTTCCAACGTTCCTTGCGTTGTGTTTTCCGGATTCTGATAAGAGGTGCCATGATCATCTTGAAACAAGCCGTAACCGTTAAACAGTTCTTCGGACGCTTCGTAGTTCTCTCCGTCCGCCTCTTCCTGTTTTCCGAGCTGGATCACCCCGTACTGGCTCACAAGTCCGATAAATCCGTTTTCGTGTTGGTGCGTGATCTCGTAGTCCACGTCTGCCCATTCGGTGCCGTTGTTTTGGATGGTAATGGTCTGGTAGCCGTTATTCTGGACGCCATAGAAGTCGAATTCTGCGGTGGAGTATGCTACACCGTCAGGGATTAGCCATGTGATCGTGCCGGTGCTGTACATATCATCCTCTCCCAGTACCGGTTCCCCATCCACGATTGCTTCATAGTAAATGCTTGGTTCGTCAGAAAAAATCAGTCTCTTTGGTTCTTTACTATACAGAATTTCTGACATTTTTCTGCGGAACTCACTGAGTTCCCTTGCCGTAGAGTTTGAAATACGAAACTCCATTACAATCTGTTTTGGAGAGTACGTGGAATGCGTAAACTCTCCTCCATTTACATTTTCAATGCTCCTTGTATTATTTGTGATGGAAGGCGATAAGTTCCGGTCAAGTCTTGTAATCTTAACCGGAATCTCTACGCCTCCATATGTTGCTTTAAGCAAGCCCAACTCTCTCACCTCCTAATAGTTTCTCAAAATCATCCATCTTTTTTATCATTGGTCTGGCATATCCAACCGTCTGCTGTGCGACAACTCTTCCGTCCAGCGTCGTTGTCAGATTGATATTTAGATTAATATCCTTTTCACCCATAATCTCCAAGATTGATTCCTTGATATAACCTTTTAGCGATCTCAGTGGAGTGATTGCTTCTGCTTCTCTTTCCGCAGCACCACCGATTCCTCCAGACGGCATCTGGAATAATGCTGGTTTCGTAAGGATTCCACCATCTTTAAACCATTTCACGTCCAACATCGGCAGACTCGGTAATAGATCGGACAAATTGATATCTCCAATACCATCCTCGTACCCAACTCCACGATAAGCAGCAGCGAGACTTCCGTACCTCGAAACTGCATATCGGATGGATGCAAGCATATTGGATAATGGATCGTAGATATTTTTATCATATCCCGGCATTGCATAAGCTCTAAATGTTGGGTCAATGACCTGCATGAGTCCCTTAGATGGCGTCCCATTAATCGCGTTGATATCCCAGTTATTGATCGCATTCGGATTTCCACCGGATTCTGTCTGCATCTGGTATAACAACCTCTGCAAATTCGCTTCTGAGTACTGCCCTGTCATCTGCAGTGCTCTTATTGCAAGCGTTCTCCACTGTTCCACACCAGCACTTGGATTATAATTAACGTTCGATTGCGTATCAAAAATCCCTTTTACAAATCCGACCACGCTGTCAAACACCGTATTAACCGCTCCTTTTGCCACAGAAATCCAAGGTTCGAATGCTCCAGACAAATCCGTAAATTTATCGATTGCAATCTGCACAATTTTACTCGGGTGAGTGATATAGTCCCACACACTTCCGGTAAAATCTTTAACCGTATCCCAGATCCCACCAAAAAAGTCACCGATTCCACTTGCAAAATGTGGGAGTTCCTCCAGAAAGCTCTTGGTCTGGTTCGCCGGCATGATCTTTGTGCCTTTTTTCATCGGAAGCACTACGTCACGTCCCTCTGGAATGAATGGCTTTCCATCTGGTGGGATAATCATTTCTTTGTATGTAGATCCTTTCTGGTCATTCACGATTCCAAGTGTATCCTTTTGGATTCCTCCTGTTCCGGATGCAAATTTTGGAATTGGCCACTCTTTGAACTGCATGTCTGATCCTACTTTGTCGAGTACCCAATTGACGCCATTAATTACGCCATTTACTGCTCCACCTATTGGTTTCACAATTGCGTTCGCAATCCCTTTCACGATTCCTCCAAGAGTATCCTTGAGATTGTTAAATCCGTCTTTAATAAACTTCCAAACGGAAGAAAAAGCGTCCATAGCATTCTGCTTGATCGACCCCCAAATTCCTCCGAGCGTATCCTTAATGCTGTTCCAGATTCCGGTTGCTGTATCCTTGATTCCATTCCAGATGCCGGAAAAGAAATTCGCTACTGGAACGAAAACAGCACTTGCAGTGTCACTGATCCATTTCCACGCCTTTTCAAGCGCGAACTTGATCACTTCCCACACTGTGTAAATAACGGCGTATATTGCGTACATGACAGCACCAATTGTTCCCTCAATGAATTTTAGTGGCCCTTCTATCACGTTATAAATCTGTTGCCAAATATCGGCAAAGAAATCTTTAATTCCGTTCCATACTTCTTGGATTTTCTCGGATATGGTATCCCATAACCCAGACATCCAGTCCTTAAATACACTCCATTTTTCCGAGAGCCAGTCTGTAATGTCTCCCCAGTTTTTTATCACAAGGATGATTCCAGTTATTGCAGCGATAACCGCCGCTATTGTTAGCGTGACAGGATTGATCAAACCAACAATAGATCCTACTACTTTAATAATTGTGCCAATTCCTATTATTAGCTTCCCTATTATTATTAATATAGGCGATAATGTAGCCACAATTATTGTCCCTATTGCTATAATTTTCTTTGATTCATCACTCAGCCCAGAAAACCACTTTGAAAACTCTTTCACTTTTTCTACGACAGTATCTATCACTGGTGCAAGCACTTCCATCAATGCGTCACCGAGTTCAATCATCACATTTTTTAGCTCATTAAATGTTTTTCTGAATGTATCAGACTTCGTTTCTAGTTTTCCAAGAGCTTCTTCTGTTGCACCCGTTGAATTTCGCATTTCGTCAAGCGTTGCATTGAACTCCTGCGCTCCATCTCCGAGAAGCACGAGTCCAGCCTTTGCCGCTTCTGAACTTCCCCACATATCCCCAAATGCCAGACCTTGTTCTTTCGCCCCATTAGAGACGATTTCTAAAACATCTGCAAGGCTCATTCCTGATTGCATCAAATCTGAAAATGATTGCCCTGTTTTTTCTTTTAACAAATCGGATACTTTTGTACCGGACTTTCCAAGCTCATTTAGCATTGCGTTCATGTATGTGGTGGATTCCGCTGCTGCTACACCATTAGAAGTCAATTTTACGTAACCAGTTGTTACCTGATCTAGTGCTACATTGTTTGCTTTTGCAGTTGGGATAATCCTTCCCATTGTTGACGCAAGCTCCCCAACTGTAGTTTTACCTGCATTCTGCGTTTGAATAAGCATATCGGAAACTTTTCCAACTTCACCAGCTTCCAATCCATAGGCATTCATGATCGTGGTCAAAACATCCAGCGCGTTTCCAGCATCTGCAAATCCGGCTTTTGCAAGTTTCGTAGACTTTTCTACAAACGCAAGAGCATCGCCCGTTTTCTGTCCTGCTGAAATTGCATCGTACACGTTATCTGCAATCTCTGTTGCACTTATACCAGTCTGATTTGACAGATTCTTTATTCCCTTTTCCAATTCGGAAATCGGTACTTCTGTTTCGTCCGCAATCGTGCTTACTTTCGCAATTGCTTCTTCAAAGTCCATGCTCATCTTGGAAGAAGCGATCCCAGCACCGGCAAAAGCTCCACTTAACGGAGCAAGTGCCTTTCCTGCATCGCTAACTTTACCGCCAATTTTCTTAACAGATTCTCCGGCATCATTAATCTTGCTTGCCACTTTTCCGGATACATCATTTAATTTTTCCAATTGTGATGTATAAGATTTTAAATCTTGTTCAGTCTTTGCGAGCGTCCTCTGGAATTCTCGATATTCATCTAATCCGAGATCGCCAGATTTGAACTTCTGTTCAACTTCACTTTGTGCTTGTTTTAATGCATCCAGTTTTTTATTCGTGTTTCCAATCTGCTCATTCAGCAACTGTTGCTTTTGCGTGAGAAGTTGCGTATTTTTCGGGTCAAATTTCAATAATCTATTTACGGACTTAAGTTCTCCGCCAAGACTTCTTGATGTTTTGTCTACGTCTTTTAAAGCCTTATCTAACGCCATTGTATCCGCACCGAATTTAATTGTGATTCCTTTTATTTTCTTATTCGCCACTTCGTACCTCCGTTAAAAATTATCAAAATCTTCCTGTGTTGCTTTTCTCGCAGTAGGATTTTCATCTTTTTTCTGGTTGTCTATATACTCTTGTACATAGTCCAGACAGTCACCGATTGTCATTTCTTCCATGTCTTCGCTGGTCAGTCCAACCTGTCGGCAAGCATAAAAAAAAGACTCATTTGTGAACGGTTCGCCACTCGATGAATCTTTATCATTTATTTTTTTTTAGTAGTTGGCATAGTGTCTGTAAGCAGATCCTTTACTTCTCCCATGATTTCATTGAGCGGGAATACTTCGAATCCATCCAGCCACTCCAATGGATCAGGAATCGTCCTATCTGCTGTTTTAGCCATTGTCCAGATGATGTCATAAAATACTTCCATGTCCATGTGGTCAAGAGAAGCAAAAGAAATGTCCTGTATTCCAAAATTCCTTTTCGTTCCTTTTCCAAACACTTTCGCTACTTTCATCAGGTCTGCAAAATAATCTCTGCCAAACTGTGCTTTATATCGTTTCGGCAATGCTGCCGTTGATTTCAATTTCACTGGTTTATTGTCAATGTAAATTGTCTTTTCCAAATTTATTCCCTCCATACAGGGTGAGCATATCCGCCCACCCACATTTTTTACGCCGCTGCTCCAGCTTCTTCATACACTTTTGTATACCAAGAGTTATACGTCTCTTCATCCACTCCTGCGGATGTAGACGCTTTAACCAGATTATCACTCGGTCTCGGGCTTGCTACCATTGCCAGTTCTGTTGTATTCGGATCACCACTGTCTTTTGTCGCACTTCCAACAGATGGTCTGTTTACGGAGCAGTAATACAAGAGATGTCGTGTCGCTTTTACATCTCCCTGGAACTCAAACATCAATGCAATATTTGCCGTCTGAGCGTCAGAGTTTTCGATCAGCACTCCTTTTTCTGTTTTCTTTTCTTTCAGCACTTCCGTGCGGAAATCTTCCGGAACTCTCGCAAGCGTCAGAGTACCTTCGTATCCCTGATTGTTTGGGTTTGTGTAATAATCAATGTCATCAGCTTTAAATCGGATCAGATCACCACTCTTGTCGAATGTGATACTTACCGCACCAGGCAATTTCTTCGGTGCACCGTACGTGATTATTCCACTCTCATCCACTGTAACAACAGCGTAATAACAGTTTCTTAAGCCAAATTCCACTTTGTTTTCTTTTGCCTGTACAACTTTTGTTGCTCCTGCCATATGTTACCTCCTATATATCAATTTCGTATGCTTTTAGATACATACCTTCAGAATCTAAAAAACTCTCGTACGATTCGTACGGGAGTTGATTATCGTTTAATAGTTGCTTTACCCTTTTTTCCAACTCGATATCTTTGTACTCAGTGTACACCTCAATCGTGACGGCATACCCTTCGTGATACACAATATCGTCTGCATAAAATGCCACATCCTCGTCCGCATAATACACGATGTACGGGAGCGCCGGAACTTGACCGGGAGCGAAACAGCGGTATGCGATTGGTAGATTCAATTCTTTTAAGATACCTTTTAAATCTGGCAATGTCATTTTCACAGTCTCCTTTCCAGCTCTTCCACATATTCTTTCACGCATTTTTGCTCCACTTCTTCAATATGCGGATACGCCTGTACTTTTCCTATCTTCCTGCCGCCACGCTTTAATTGATGCCCTTTCTCCAGCAGATGCGTCAGTCGATATGTCGGATCTTTATTATATACCGTGATTCCGCTTCTACCTGTTGTTCTTGTCCAGTTTTTCGCATAAGTTCCGCCATTTTTACTTTTTGGACTTTCCGCTTTGAGCATTCTCACAGCTTTCTCCGATACATTCATCGCAACATCAGCAGTCGTTTCCTTTACTTCCTCTGTATATTCTTTCATCTGCCGCATAATTTCTCTTGCGAGTTTGTCAGCACTGATGCTTTCACTCATTTTTCGATCCCTTCCGTGCAGGTCAGTTCCAACTCTTCCATGCTGATTGGATACGTCTTAATCACTTTCAGCTTCTTTCCGTGGAATCGGATATACCTCTGTCCTTCATATTCATAAGGATGCACGATTAAAATCTCTGAAATTTCCATGTTGTTCTGTCCTGCAAGGTAGAATTCATTTCGGGGAACTTTTTCTTTGCAACACCAGATCTCCTGTTCCGTTTCAATCGGTACTTGCTGACCGAGTTCGTCCTCTTCATACCCGTTGGAAGATATCAATACTACTTTTTCATCCCATGTTCGATTCATTCTGCACCTCCTTAATCATCAGATTGTTCAACCGAAACCGTATACTTCTTGGAATCACACCGTCTTCTGGATGATTGTACTTCCACGTAGCCCAATCCAGCACAAACAGGATGTGGTCATATCTCTCTTCCGTGATGCGAACGCCGTGTACATTTTTGCATTCGTCAAGAATACCATCTATGATCGCATAAAGGACGGAATCCCTACTATCTGTAGAGATTCCAAGTCTGTCTTTTAATAGTTGCAATACAATCACTCTCATAAGCATACTCCTTATGAATTCGCCATGATCCCCTGTTTTTTCATCTCCGCAAGAATCGCATTGATTTTATTTTTCAGGTCAGTTGCTGTTTCTGTGGACAAATCTGCAATCAAAGCCATCTGTTTCACGCCGCCAAGCGTTGTTTTATTCGCCGCTGGAAGAGTGTAACTTGGTCCCGCTGGTCCCTGTGCGCCCGGATCTCCCTTGTCTCCTTTCGGTCCTGCTACTCCTTGATCGCCTTTTTCGCCTTTTGCTCCTGCTGGTCCTGCTGGTCCTACTGCTCCTGCTGGTCCTGCTGGTCCAACCTGCTCATTCTTTACGCCCTGCTCTAACTTATTCAGTTTCTCTGCTGTAATAACGTCATCATTATTCCATGTAGTTGGTGTATATGCCATTATTATTACCTCCGTCTCTTATTTTGTTTTACCTGCTTTTGCCTTTCCGACTTTCCCTCTGCCAACTAAGGCTACATCGTCAGAGGGAATTATTCCCCCGGTGTGTATGTAATGTAGAATCCGGCATTTGTATCTGTTTTCTTGACGTCATATCTCACAATACCGGCAAGTAGTTTACCGTAAATCTGGTTATCTACCCATTCAACGCTTGTCTGTTTGCGGTCAAAGAATGCGCAGAATGATTTCGGATCACCGACAAAACCTTTTAATTCGCCAGCTCCTGCGATCATTTCGTCATCCAAAACGATTACCTCTTTGCCAAACAGCATCTTTCCGCTTAAGGAAGTGATAGAATCCTGCAACAGATATCTTCCATTCTTATCTTTCAACTTGTCCAGCTCGGCATACAGCGAAGCGGAAATGATAAATTTCACAGGATACACTTTTTTGATTTCTTTGTTTACCAAATCTTTCAACCCGTCCAGCCCTGTAACACTTTTCGCTGTTGCACTCTTTAATACAGTTGCGATATCTGTATTTCTTGTATTTCTGGACTGGTCATTGATTTCATCCCGGATCAGACCTGTTACATCATAGTCAGCATCATCAATAGCCTCCTGAGAAATCGGAATATATCCTCTTCTTGTTGCGATGCTATAGTCGATATTTGAGATTTTTGGTTTGGAAAGCTCTGGGTTCTGTTCCAGTTCTTCAACAGTAGACATTTTACTTCCAGATTTCGCAATTACCGGGTATTTCCCAGACGCACTGTTGACACTTACATTTTTCACGTAGTTTTTCAGATCTACAATATCCTCTGGTTTCTCCTGTGGAGCAAGAATTTCTACCGGGATCAAAATACCTGCATCCGCTTCTTTAAATCCGCCCTCTCTTACCTGCCCTTTGGACTTCACAAATGCGTTAATCGCGCTTCTTGCCTCTTCAATTTCTTCACTTCTTTTACCCATATCTTTCTCCTTTTCACGTTTTTCTGGAGCTTTTTCATACTCCTTCATTTTTCCACGCAGCTCGCCAAGCTCTGTTTCAAGCTCGCTTTTTCTTTCTTCGTGCGCTTCTTTTTCCTCAGTAAACTTCGTAATCTCTTCATCCACAGCCGAGCGTTCTTCCTCTGTATTTGCTTCTTCAATGGATGTTTCCAATTCCTTTTCTCTTGTCTCAAAATCTGCGTCTTTTCCACGCATTTCTTCCAGTTCCTTCTCTTTGTCTGCGATCTGTTTCGCAAGCATTAACTGTCTTAAAGCCATTATTTTTCTCCTTTCAATCTCCTCGTGGCATTACTTCGCCACTGCACCAACTGTTTCTCCCGATACTGTTCCACCTGTGCATGTCTCGCCTGTACGCCCGTATCTTCATAAGCCGGGAATGTGCATACAGACACTTCGTGCAGATCAACTTCTCGTATTGTCCATTTCACAGTGCCGTCATCTCTCCAGTCCGTTTCCTCACGCACGATGTTAAAACCGAACGAGCACTGATCCACATCTCCACGTTTTACCCTCTCATACAGGTTCATTGCGTCTGAATCATTTTCGTTTATATCAATTTCGCCCCATAGACCTCTTGTATCGGTTCTCAGGCGTAAAGTTCCAACTTTTGTCCGTCCAAGTACAAGTGTGTCATCATGGTTTGTCAGAGCGCGGATGTCGTTGCTCATGGTATTTGCAAACGCTTCTGGTGCGATTTCTTCGTAAGCTCCCGGCCACAACTCTGTTTCGGAATTAAAAACAGCGAAGTATCCGGAAATTGTTTTCTTTCCGTCCTCCGCTTCTCGTGTTTCAAACTCCGCTTTCCACGATCTGGTTAAGTTTTCTTTTTTTCGCTCCACTATTCATCACCTCCCCCGTTTAATTTCTTCTGCTCCCCGATCATGCCTTGCGGTATAAAGTTTTCGAGGATAATCAGATCATTCAATCCGTCCTTCGGAGAATCACCAATCAGATTCAGTACATCATTTCCTGTGTAGATCCCTCGGATATATAGGTTCATTCCGATTTCCGCAAGCTCCTTGGTGTCATAAGCCATCAGGCTTTTCGAGTTGCATTTAAAGTACCAATGCGGGCTCTGAATCAAACCTTTCGTAAGTGTCTGCTGGAATACGTCCGCAATCGACTTCACCCGCGTACGGACAAAGTTGTTGTATTCATCCTTGTTAAAACTTCCGACCCCAAGAAAAAAAGGCGGCACATCCAACAGGGATGCTACCGTCCTCTTATCAATCTCGACCGATTCATTGATTGCGATATCCTTAAGGGATAGTGGTTTTACCTCGGATACCTCCAGAAATTCCGCAGGTATGATCCACGGCTCACCCGGTTTCGATTCTTTCAAATATTTTTCTTTAATTTGCTTTCTTCCGGCTTCATTTGCGAAATCTTCCGACATTGCATCTACCTTAACGATGATGTTAGGCATGTACTGTCCGCTCATAAAAGATTTCTTAGTCGCATTTGCCTGTTTCAAATTAGATGCGATATCCTTTAAAGCAAGCCTGTAGCCCGTACCCTTCCATGGATACTCCGGATCCGGGTTGATTGCAAAGTGTAGCACTTCGCTTGGATCGTATTCCTCGCTTCCGTAGATTATCTTGTACCCTGTCGATGTTTCTTCAAAACTTGTCATGGATGGTTTCAGCGGAATCAATTCATCAATGTATCCATCCCTCATCACTGGGAGAACAACCGCATTCCCGTCACCCGGCAACAACATAGAATATACAATGTTGTATACCCATGCCTTCCTTGTCATCAGCGAATATGGATTGATATCTATCTTCCGTGATAATTCATTCTTAATTCGGATATCTCCATGAGGTCCATTCTCCATTAAATGGATCGTCATTCCGGAAACCAGATCGGCAATTTTCTGACACGCTGCCCGAATTTCCGGGTTCTGCGCCAGTGTTGTATACCCTGACGGCAATAAAAAATCAGAGAACGTAGCTCCCTGATACACAAATACTTTATTCTGTGGTTCTGATCTAATGCTTTTCTGCTTCTTTTTCTTCGCCATTTCAATCTCCTATTCTCTCTTTAACCATTTATTCGCTACATTTCCAAGAGCCATGTCTGCCAGCATCTGGCAGCACGAAAAGACCCCTGCATCGAATAAGTCAATTCGTCTTACTCCACCGTCTCCATCTACTTTCTCGTATTGGATCATGTCATCCACCTTTTCGATTGCTCTTACATTCTGTACGCAGTACTCGAAAGCATCCGAATGTAGATAATAGAATTTCTTATTCTTTACTTTCACCTCGATATGCCGGAATCCCTCAGACTTAACGTAAAAATACTGTGGCTGATCTTGAATCTTAAATCCAGATTTTTTCATTTTTAAGAAAAACTCTCGTCCGAATTTCTTGTCGAATCCCACAATTTTAATTTTAAATCCCATCTTTTTCATGGAGATAAACCAGTTTACAATGTCATCCGGAAGTACTGTGGCTGTATTACTCATCGTCAGCCATCCATCCTCTTCCCAACCAAACAGTGGGATACCATCCTCATCCGCTTTTTTAATCGCGGCCGCCCTCGGGAAAAATGCGTGTGTGATGCAGATGTCGACATCTTTGTATGTTCCATAAATAGCTCCTGCGGTCAGATCGTGAAGTTTCGACAAGTCGGCGCCGCCATACCATGTGATCGGCAGTTTTGCCAGCTCTTCCAACGACCAGTTATATTCATCGTCAGACGATCTGAATTCGTTGATATCAAAATATGCATTCAGAGCATTTGTAAAGATATTTAGCGTTTTATTCAGGTACTCTGCCCTTAACTGCGGTTCATTCATTGCCTGTGCCGCATCATCCAGCAACTCATCTACTGTAACAGTAACTCCAATTGACGGCGTACACATCTGTAGCACTTCCGGATCATCCAATGTTGTGATCTTACCTTTGCTGTTTAATACATTTCCCTCTTTATCCTGATCCGCTTTACAGATAAAAATAAAATATGAATCATATGCCTTATCTGTAATTGTTCCGTTCAATACATCGTGCAGTGTTTTGATTCTGTTTGCGAGAAACCCATCCGGAATATCACCTGCAGTAGAAATACCAATCAGAAGTTTGTTTCTGTATGCTTTCATTGCATTCTTCATCAGGATGTATTTCTTGGCACCAGCTCTCTTCCACGAATGCAACTCATCCAGAATCAGACAATTACAGTTTAAAGAGTCCAATTTATCTTCCTGGTTGGCGATCGCATACATTTCAGCGGTGCCGTCTCCGAAATCAATAGTGATGGAATGTTCTTGATTATTGTCTCGGATTCTAAGTTTATTAACATCTCCGCGCAAGGTTTCAACGTTATCCTTCAAAAATCCAAAACTTTCCATGGTCTGCTTTACCGAGTTCGCCACAATGTATGTCTTTGCCCCAGATCCTCTGTCCAGAATGCTCTTTGCTTCTGCCAGTGCAGCACTAAAGGATGTTTTCCCCTGTTTTCTTGGTAAAAAAATAAGCGCTTCGTTAAAACGCCTAATGTCTGTGCCTTTCCGGAAGAATCCAAACAGATTCACACATACAAATTTCTGCCAATCCGTCAATAACATTGGAGTACCTTTAAAGCTCACTCCATTCTTATCCTCACCTTGTACGTGGTGTACGGTTCCCTCGATCAAATCAATCACAAAATCGAATTGGTCACTACGGAAATCTAAATCATCACGTTCTAAGTCTGTCAGAAACCTCTTACACGCAAGTACTCTGTCTATGTTTACTAATACTTTTTTACTTACGATATCCTCCGCATAGCGAACAGCCGTATCGAAATGCGGACTGTTAATACGGGATAAGTCCATTTACTTCCCCTGCTGTTTTTCCATTAATAATGCAAATGCAGATTTCTCTTTTTTCGGCTGTTCAATCTCCGCATTGTACGTTTTTGCATTCAACATCAGTCTGTCAGAATACGTTCCGATGTCCTTCCGGAGATTTTCGAGACTCACGAGAATAGGGCTTTTTTTACCCCCACTTTTCTCCGTGTCCAGAATTACTTCGTATCCAGACTCTTCAAACTGTTTACTTAATACATTATACTGATAGATCATGTCTGCGTAGATCTCAATCACCTGTTTATACTGCACTTTGTAGGTTCCAAGTTCTTTCATGTATCTGACTGTTCTATCGATGATTGTTTGCTTCTGTGGTATATATCTTGCCATCTATTCTCACCTCCTTATCTGCCGGAAAATTTATTTTCACAGATCCGCTCTATTGGAAAGAGTCCTCTCTCCCGATTCTCCTGAGACATTTTTAATTCTCAAAAGGGAGGGGGGATACCTGGATCTCTTTGATTTCCATTTCCATTCCGGCTCTATCTTTAAGCCATTCTGCCATTCCGTCTGCCCTTTCCTTGCCAAGCGTAACTATGTTTACCCACACTTTTTCGGATACAGGTTCACCGCTTACGCTGTAGCTGGTATATATATCTCCTTCGCAACACTCCATGCATGTCTTAACAATATCCTCGATTACGTTCAACACTCCACGCTCGTAGTCACTTACTTGTCCTTCCCATCGGATTTTATACATCTTGATTTCTTCCATGCTTCAAACTCCCTTCTTCTTTTCCTCTGCCAGTACATTCCAAGGCTTGTCACCTTGTTCGTCTTCCTGTCGTGCATCCTGTCATGTTGTGCGGTGGACATGCTGATAAGATTTCAGTCCACAAGTGCAAGCTCTGGATACTCTTCCAGAGGATAGATATGGTGTACTGTCGTAGCTTCCGCATACTTCCCGTATCTCTTAGACTCTTGGCACTGGTATGCGTCACGTCTTAGGATGTGTTCTCTTTTCTTTTTCCACTTTCCACTTTCGTAAAACTTTCCCATGCTTCCTCCCTTTGATCAGTTTTCCACAGTCTTTGCATCTCCATGTGTGCTCTGTGATAAAGCTGCCATCATTCTGCCTTACAAGATCTGTACTGACATATTCTGTCTTGTCATGCTTGCATAGCATTCTTTTGATAACACCCATGCTCTTCTCCTTTTTAAGCATAATAAAAGCACCCATCTCTGGATGCTAAGAATTTAGGACTACTGCTGAAAGAATTAATAACGCCAACAAAAACCAAAATAACCAAATACACAATCAAAATTTATAAGAAAAAAGGAGGAAACTTTGCAGTAGTCCACAACGGGTATAGCAGGATTCGAACCTGCGACACATCGGTTAACAGCCGATCACTCTCCCAACTGAGCTATACACCCGTAGGATGCCAGTTGACATCCTTTACCCTATCCGCAGCACTCGGGTACGCTGATTACACTAAATATAGATTGCTGAATCTATTTTTGTTTGTTTTGCAGATCTGCGGATATCTGCCTTTGGTACCATTGCAATGTAAGTCCGGTGTGCACTCCCAGAACAGACCTCAGCTGTGCAGCCTGTATACTCACATCACAAAGCGGAGCACTTGGGATCGAACCAAGGACACAGGGCGCGACCCTGCGCATCTACCATTGATGCTATACTCCACATGAAAACACCGCCAGACAAGAAAGGGTAGAAGTCTGACGGTGTTCCGAATGTTTGAAAAGAAAGTTAATTGCTAGAGCTTAACTTCTAACTCCATGTTATACTATACAATAGTTAAAACGAACAATGCGAACAAAACGAACAAACTTTTATTTTTCTTTCATCCACCTCTGAAATTCCATTCTTGCACTATCTCCTGTGCAATTCCCTTTCATTTTTGCAGCCACTTCATCCCACGTAAGCCCCTGCATCACCTTGAACCGGATAATCCGCTGCATCCGAACCGGTGCTTTATTGATTACACGCTCCGCTTTTACTTTGATCTGCTTCGCATTTTTCTTCCGCTCTTCCAGTAATCGTTCCTCCTCATCTATACTCACTGTGCTCTCTACACATCCAGAAATATTAAAGCTCTGTGGCTGGTACGGGAACTCTGGATTACTGCCTGTCACTTTATCCTGCACAAACGTCTTTCTTCTGTGCCGTCTGATGTCTTCCTCTGTTTCTTTTACCAGAGCTTTTGCATCCATGTACTCATAGATTACGTTCTTGTCCAATTCAATCGCCTCCCGGGATCCGCTCTTTTATGTTGTATTTCTCTGCTATGCAGTCCACAGCGTCCTTATTTGCCCTCTCGCCGCCTTTAAAGTCACAGGCAAAGGCTTTATGCCCCTGTTGCTTTAAAGCTGTCTCGCAGGGCTTTCTCGTTGCCATCTTGTGTGCTTCTATCTTTCTCACGGTGTCTGCTGTCTCCCTTCTGCGCTTCATGGTTTCTCTGGTCATGCCGTCACCTCAATCTGTTCTCCCGTCAACTCTTCCAACTTCTTCCGCATTTCTTCCACTGTCATCTTCTTTGGCTCTTTGCGCTCCCAGATAAGTTCAAGGTTTGAGTATAGCAGGATTTCGTTAAATCGTGATGCGTGCTGGATCTTGTATATTCGCATAATATCAAAATCTTTATCTCCAGTTGTATCTATTAAATCCTCGTTGTAGTATATGAGCCGATGACTTCCTTCTTCTCCGATCAACATGTCTCCTATAACGAGCCTTCTCCCATAACTTTTACTGCGGTACTCAACTACCATCCCATCTCTCAAATCCGCCTTGGTAAATTCTTTGTTCATATAATCGCTCCATTCTAAGATTTCATACCCATTGCTTTTATAGTACTGATACGGCGAAAACTCTCCTTTGATATAACATATTTCTTCTTCGCAGAATTTGTAATTTGTCTCTTTCAGGTAGCTTTCGCCTGAACACCACTTCATTCCTTGCTCATGCATTCTTTCGCAAAAGTCTTTCGCTTCCTCTTCTGTCTTGCAGTGTACTGCAATCTTATTTTCTTCATTTTTAAATTCGTCCCAGTTAAATTTTCTCATATTTCCTACCTCACTATCTTTCGAGCTATCCAATCCAAAAACACCACAAATAGCAGTATCGGGAATCCCGCAGCCATCAGGTAATCCGCGCCTTCTAGTTTTACATCCTCTTCGATTCCTGTCTTCAAAGCAATCACTGTTCCAAGCCCCAGGATGTAGTACAGGGCTAGGAATGCGATTGTGATTAAAATGTCCATGTTATTCCTCCCGCCTATTATTCCATCCTTGTCTTGCTGCTTCCTGCGCAATCATCTTGTCATCCCGACACGCCTTAATTGCCACATAAGGCCCAGATGCTCCGCAAGCACCGCACACTACCCTATATCCTTTACCTCCCATTCTCCGGATTCCGACTCTTCTGTCACGGCATCCGCAAAATGGACACGCTTTAATTTTCATTCCACATTCTCCTTATCTGCATACTTCTCCACAATATCTACTGCGCAAGTCAGCCCATAAATATAGCTTTCCAGCTCTTCTGCTGTTTTGCTTGCTCCATGTCTTTTCTTTTCTTCCTTCAAGGTTTCGTAGGCATCATTTTTCATGTTTTCGATTTCTTCCACGATTTTCTCTAATGCGTTCATCGCTCCACCTCCAACAGCTCAAAACATTCTTCTAGCGTCCCTTTTGTAATTTCCAACCATAAACCACTCTCTCCATCTTTTTCGTAGAGAAAATCTGTCTCTATCCCGCAGACCGCCAACTCACTCATTGT
>SKEZ01000664.1_pt1 | contig 24487 bp, 19 predicted proteins | sample 4843881 | NCBI WGS metagenome assembly SKEZ01 (sample SAMN11008796, study PRJNA524170) | human gut metagenome | isolation source: fecal sample from pouch patient p1, p46 | place: Israel: Tel-Aviv | reverse complement strand
GCCATCTCATCGACGGGCAGAAACAGGCCGGGAAACGCCTGTGGATAGCAGAGGGCTATGCAACGGCCCTTACCGTGCATCACCTGACCGGCGAAACCGTCATGGTGGCGCTGTCGTCCGTGAACCTTCTTTCTCTGGCGAGCCTGGCCCGTCAGAAACACCCGGCCTGTCAGATTATCCTCGCCGCTGACCGTGACCTGAACGGCACCGGCCAGAACAAAGCCACCGCGGCCGCTCAGGCCTGTGAGGGCATTGTCGCCCTGCCGCCGGTATTTGGTGACTGGAATGATGCGATGATGCTGAAGGGGGAAGACGCCACGCGGAAAGCCATTTATGCCGCCATCCGGCCAGCGGCACAAAGCCCGTTTGACACCATGAGCGAGGCGGAATTTACCGCCATGGGCGCCAGCGACAAGGCCTGGCGGGTGCATGAGCATTACGGTGAAGCGCTGGCCGTGGACGCCAACGGCCAGCTTCTGTCCCGCTATGAAAACGGCATCTGGAAGGTGATAACGCCGTCTGATTTTGCCCGCGATGTGGCCGGACTGTTTCAGCGCCTGCGCGCCCCGTTCTCGTCGGGGAGAATTGCCTCGGTGGTGGAGACCCTGAAACTGATTATTCCGCAGCAGGAGGCACCGGCACGCCGTCTGATTGGTTTTCGCAACGGCGTACTCGACACCCAAAGCGGCCTGTTCAGCCCGCACAGCAAATCACACTGGCTGCGCACGCTGTGCGACGTGGATTTCACCCCGCCGGTAGAAGGGGAAACGCTGGAAACCCACGCGCCGAACTTCTGGCGCTGGCTCGACCGGGCGGCCAGTGGCAACCCGACAAAACGTAATGTAATTCTGGCCGCACTGTTTATGGTGCTGGCGAACCGCTACGACTGGCAGCTCTTTCTCGAAGTCACCGGCCCCGGCGGCAGCGGGAAAAGTATTCTCGCCGAAATTGCCACGATGCTGGCCGGAGAGGATAACGCCACGTCAGCCGATATCGACACGCTGGAAGACCCCCGTAAGCGCGCTTCCCTGATTGGCTTCTCGCTCATTCGTCTGCCTGACCAGGAGAAATGGAGCGGTGACGGTGCCGGACTCAAGGCCATTACCGGCGGCGATGCGGTCTCCGTTGACCCGAAATACCAGAACCCGTACTCGACGCATATTCCGGCGGTGATTCTGGCGGTCAACAATAACCCGATGCGCTTCACCGACCGCAGCGGCGGCGTGTCACGTCGCCGGGTAATCATCCACTTCCCGGAGCAGATAGCCCCGGAGGAGCGCGACCCGCAGCTCAGGGATAAAATCGCCCGCGAGCTGGCCGTCATCGTGCGCCAGTTAATGCAGCAGTTCAGCGACCCGATGAGCGCCCGCGCCCTGCTACAGTCGCAGCAGAACTCCGACGAGGCGCTCAGTATTAAACGCGACGCTGACCCGACGTTTGATTTTTGCGGCTATCTGGAGGCGCTGCCGCAGACCAACGGGATGTTCATGGGTAATGCCAGTATCATCCCGCGTAATTACCGTAAATATCTCTATCACGCGTATCTGGCCTATATGGAGGCCAACGGGTACAGGAATGTGCTCAGCCTGAAAATGTTCGGACTGGGACTGCCCATGATGCTGAAAGAGTACGGGATGAATTATGAGAAGCGGCACACAAAGCAGGGGATACAAACTAACCTGTCGCTGAAAGAGGAAAGCTACGGCGACTGGCTGCCGAAGTGCGACGAACCCACCGCGACTTAACCTGTCTCAGACCGGCGACCGCCGGTCTTTTTGTATCTGCCCCTCCCTCAAGGGTGAACAATCCACTGTTCACCCTTCACCGTATATTCACCCTGTATCACTATGAAAGTATTAATAAAAAACCAAAGGTGAACAGTGTGAACAGTTAAACCCAAAAAAACTTTTTACCCCCCCCTCATCACCATCGTATTGCGGTGATGGTCGCCGGAAACAGGCCAGAAACGCGCTGAGGTGAAGAGTTGACTGTTCACTCTTCACCAACCGTTCACCATCTATCACTATGATATTAAAAAGAAAAATAAGGAGGTGAACAGTGTGAACAGTTAAATGCAAAAAAACTTTTTATCCAGCCTTTGTAGATCCAGAAAAATCATCAGGAGGAAGAGCAATCGACAACTTTAGATAAGGAAGAATGCTATGACATTCCATAATTGGTACACGTTTAGGTACACAAATGAAAGTTGAACACATTAAAATAATTTAAATTTAAATACTTACGCAATTTATTCAGACTCCGCCAGCCCACCAAAATTCTCCATCGGTGATTACCAGAGTCATCCGATGAAGTCCTGAGAGCCCGCACGGCGTAAGCCCTGCGGGCTTTTTTGTGTCTGCAAGTTGTCCCGCGAAGTCCGAAGAAAACTCATTAAATCCGAACCTTTTAGGCCCATTGATAGGCCCAACGAAAAGCTCTGTTGTTTTCGTTGGGCCTAATGCCTCACCACTGGCCACACCGGAAGCGCTGAACCAGAGCTGGTCTGTCGATTTTATGCATGATGCCCGGGTCTGTGGCCGTCGTTTTCTCACGTTCAATGTCGTTGATGACTTTAACAGTGAGGCGTTGTCGATTGAAATTGATCTGAATTTGCTAGCGCTATGCGTGGTCTGTGTGCTCGACAGGATCGCGGCTATCCGGTCATGCTACGCATGGATAATGGTCCGGAATTTATCTCACTTGCACAGACTGAACGGTCAGAGCAACACGCAGTAAAACTGGAATTTATTCAGCTGGGTAAGCCAACGCCAAACACTTTCATTGAGTGCTTTAACCGAACATACAGTACAGAAATACTCGTTTTTATCTGTTCAGAATGCTGAATGAAGTGCGAGAAATCACGGGAATATGGGTGCCAGAATATAACTGCAAACGCCCCCCATGAATCACATGACAATATGACGCCGGAGGAATATTGGCAACACAACTATTGTACCAAGATATCAAAAAACAACTGAAACTAAGGCGAGTCTATTTACATTTAGACTTCCAACAATTAATCTTGACCTATAATTAACTATTGCTACATAAACTACGGTTATATTTTACTCCATTGATTTAAATCAATATTTCAACGATTAATTACCTTGAAAGACCAGAACATTCAATATCATACTAAAATCCACCACTTCTCTAAAAAGTTAAATAAAATGAGTTATATTTTCTTTATTTCCGCCGGGCAACTTAAAACAAAGAAAGGGGCAAATATTTCTAATCAGCGAAATATGTACCTTAACTACGGCCTTCTTTCCTTAGCCACTGTAGTAAATAATGCGGGTTATAAGCCCCGTGTTTTTCATGGTAACTTTATGTCGCCAATCAATTTTTTTGAAAAATTAATAGACAATGACCTATTAAATACGCGACATCCAATTTATATATCTATACCAAGTTACTACGCTTTGTCCTGGACAAAGGAATTCACATCCCTTATTAAACATAAGATAAACAACAAAATAATCATCGGAGGACGATGGGTAATCAATGACGACGAAGATTTTTTAAAGGCCGAACTTCCATACATTGATGAGATAATTAGTGGTTTAGGTGAGAATAAAATACTCAAGACCCTTACTGGTAAAACCGACAATAATGATTATAGCTATTTACCACTTAATTATTCATTACTAAATGATCGCAAATATTACCAACCAAGTATTGAAGTATCGAGAGGTTGTGGTAAAGGTTGCTTGTTTTGCCAGGAAAAAGATGAGCTACTAACGAAACTAAAACCACCAAAACTTATCATGGAAGAATACAATGAATTACTGCTTCATGATAATTATCGAACAATGACTCCCTATTTTGAAGCATCTCTTTTTACTCCTACTGAAAAATGGTTGAAAGAGCTTATTGATGTACGTAAAAAAAATCAAAATTTCTTCTTATGGCGTGCTGAATGCCGAGTTGACGCCCTGTCAAACAAAATCATTCCCCTGATGACCGAAGCAGGCATGCGCGTGATAGATCTTGGTCTTGAGAGTGCCAGTTTAGAGCAATTGCAAAAGATGCATAAAACACCAAAGCCAGAAAATTACTTAAACCGAGCATCTAGGCTATTAGAGCTTTGCTTCAAAAACAAAATAAAAACAAAAGTAAATATCATGTTTTATGCAGGAGAGACTGACACTACAATAAGTGAAACTCGTAAATGGTTAAACGCTCACAGAGAATATATTTACGGTATTTCATGTGGTGTTGTATCTGCGTTCGGCTGGGATCATAACAAACAAAGCTTTATTGATAACCTTATGCAACATGGTGCAACGATATGTCATGAAGAGAGTTTTCTCGGTGTTACAAACTTTCACCTTAGTAGTAAGTTAAATTATTATAAAGCTTTAGATGAAGCAAAAAAGCTCTCCAGAGAATTTATGTCTATGGAGCATTTTTTTAATTTAAAAGCATTCTCATACTATCCACGCGATTATAGTTTCGAGCAGTTCCAAAAAGAAATCGCCCTCGAGAATGCTAATTATAGCTTCAAATGTGATTAATAATCTGACAACTCAAAAACTCATTAATTAAAGTTGGCAAGCTAAAAAAATCACTGCGCTAGAATTGTCCGCTTTACATAAAGCGGACTTAAACAAACGCTGTCTCATAATCAAATAATTAATCTAAGCGTAAAAATACGGTCATCAACAATCAAAAAATGTGACGGGTACCGGGGGCGGCTGCCAGTCCGTCAGCACTTCCACTAGCCTCCCCTCCTGCAGGTGGTCAGCAACGATATTCTCCGCCAGTTGCGCCAGCCCAAATCCTGCCAGGCACATTTTTATATGGAGCCCCGTTTCTTTCACCGCGGCGTTGCCGCTGACGGGTACAGAAAAGGTCTCGCCATGGCGAACGAAGCGGAACTCATCGGCCCGCCTCGCCTGACCGGAGAAATAATGCACAGCCCGGTGCTGAGAGAGCGCCTCCGGTGACGGGGCACACCATATTCCCGAAGATAGTCCGGTGACGCGCAGGTGACCCAGCGAAAGCGGCCCAGAGGGCGGGCCACCAGGCTGGAGTTGTTCAGCTCTCCCGTTCGTATCACGCAGTCGACGCCTTCCTGAATGAGATCGACCTGGCGATCGCTGACGCCGATCATCAGGTAGATATCGGGATAGCGCCGGTAAAAGTCCGGCAGATGCGGCATGACGATGAAATGCGCGATGCCCGCGGGCATATCAACCCGCAGGCGCCCCTGAGGCCGCGCGACAGACTCGCTCAGGGTGGATTCACTATGTTCGATGAGGGCGAGAATTTCCCGGCACTGCGCCAGATACTGCATCCCTTCCGGGGTAAGGCTCACCCGCCTTGTGGTCCGGTTCAGCAGCCGCACCTTCAGGTATTTTTCAAGGTTTTTAATGGTACTGGTGACAGTGGAGGCCGGCAGGGAAAGGGTTTCCGCGGCACGCACGAAGCTTCCTGCCTCCGCGACGCGCATAAACATCTGCATAGCCTGAATACGATCCACCTTCTTTCTCTCCTGTAGCGAGCAGCTTACCGACAGACGGCATGATTATTCGTGGATTATGAATAATGAAAACAATTTACGCACCTTTTTACGCTTAATCGCCTGGCGTATCGTTGCACGGTGGATTACGAAAGGGGGCCAGAAAATGAACATGCCCTCAATAAATATCCAGATAATCATTACGTTAAATAGCATGCACAAAGGAAAAACCATGTCCGTTCAGCCTGTCGAAATAAGTAAGGCCTATCGTTTATTGCAGGTCGGGTCCACCACCATGATTTCCGCAAAATATGATGGCGTCGAAAATGTCATGTCAGCCGCCTGGGTTGGGCTGGCAGGCGAGCGAAAAGTGGTGGCCTATATTGGCACCCAGGCTTTCACTCGTCAGCTGGTGGAAAAGAGCGGCTATTTCGTGGTGCAGATCCCCGTAGTCAGCCAGATGGCAACCGTCCTCTACGCTGGCGGGCGCAGCTATGCCGACGCGCCGGATAAAAATGACACCATCCCCTTCTTTTATCAGCCGGAATTTGATCTTCCTCTTGTGGCAGGCTGTGCGGGCTGGCTGGTGTGCAAAGTGATGCCCTACCCGGACATTCAGCAGCAACACAATCTGTTTATGGGCGATATCGTCGCCGCCTGGAGCGATGACCGGGTATTCCGCAACGGACACTGGATCTTTGATGATGCGCCGGACGAGCTACGGACCGTTCACTATGTCGCAGGCGGGCAGTTCTATGCCATCGGCAAAGGCAGCAAATTCGATCATGGGCCGGGTCAGGACTGACCCTCCCCGGTCATGCGGATCGCTGACGAGATGTCTGCGCAGCAGAGCGGCTGATACTCCGGCGCCAGACGCCGGGCGCCTGGCCGTACTGGCGCTTGAAGCTGCGGTTGAAGGACTGCTGGGAGTCAAAGCCGAGGGCAATCGCCACGTTCAGGATCGGCTCGTTGCTGTGGGCTAAGCGTTCGATCGACTTTTGCAGCTTTTGCGCCCGAATATATTCTCCGAGGGGCTGCCCGGTATGTTCTTTGAAGATCCGCTGCAGGTGCCACTTCGAATAGCCGGCTCGTCGGGCAACGGTGTCAATATCCAGACGGCTATCAAGATGGTTGTCGATCCAGTCGATCAGATCCTGAATGATGGCGCCAGTGTTCATCATGTTACCCCCTCGCGGCCGGTTAAAAGCATCTTTTTCAGTTGCATTTAAAGGTGGCCTGTTTTTACACAAAATGCAAGTTTTATTGTTACACTTAAATCCACGCCGGGATCGCGGTTTTTTATCTCCCCCTGGACCGCACATAAAGTGCAACAATTATTCTTGCACTTAGTTAAGCGCCTTCCTACAATCGCCGCGATAGTGTATTCGAAATTGTTACAGTTTTGTGGCGATGATCGACACAAATGGCCTTAAGCCAGCCCGGACAAAGGAAGTGGCGCGGCTTCTCACGCTGCGTCTTGCCCGGCGGCTACATTTACCGGAATAAAAATAATGAGCCTGCAAAAAACCTGGGGAAACATTCACCTGACCGCGCTCGGCGCGATGATGCTCTCCTTTCTGCTCGTCGGCTGCGACGACAGCGTCGCGCAGAATGCTGCGCCTCCCGCCCCGACGGTCAACGCCGCTAAGGTGCTGGTGAAGTCGATCAGTCAGTGGGATAGTTTTAACGGTCGCATTGAAGCGGTGGAGAGCGTTCAGCTTCGCCCTCGCGTCTCGGGATACATTGATAAAGTGAATTACACCGACGGCCAGGAGGTGAAAAAGGGCCAGGTGCTGTTCACGATAGATGACAGAACCTATCGCGCCGCGCTGGAGCAGGCGCAGGCGGCGTTGGCAAGAGCCAAAACGCAGGCCAGCCTGGCGCAAAGCGAGGCGAACCGCACCGATAAATTAGTCCATACCAACCTCGTCTCCCGTGAAGAGTGGGAGCAGCGCCGGTCAGCCGCGGTTCAGGCGCAGGCCGACATTCGCGCCGCGCAGGCGGCGGTGGATGCCGCGCAGCTTAACCTCGACTTCACCAAAGTGACCGCCCCTATTGACGGCCGCGCCAGCCGGGCGCTGATCACCAGCGGTAACCTGGTCACCGCGGGCGACACCGCCAGCGTGCTCACCACCCTGGTCTCGCAGAAGACGGTGTACGTCTACTTTGACGTCGACGAGTCAACCTACCTCCACTATCAAAACCTCGCCCGCCGCGGGCAAGGCGCGTCCAGCGATAATCAGGCGCTCCCGGTGGAGATTGGCCTGGTTGGCGAGGAGGGTTACCCCCACCAGGGCAAAGTGGATTTTCTCGATAATCAGTTAACGCCGAGTACCGGCACCATCCGCATGCGTGCGCTGCTGGATAACTCGCAGCGTCTGTTCACGCCAGGGCTGTTTGCCCGCGTGCGTCTGCCGGGCAGCGCAGAGTTCAAAGCCACGCTTATCGACGACAAAGCGGTACTGACCGATCAGGATCGTAAATACGTCTATATCGTTGATAAAGATGGTAAAGCACAGCGCCGCGACATTACCCCAGGGCGGCTGGCAGACGGTTTACGCATCGTTCAGAAGGGGTTGAATCCTGGGGATAGCGTCATCGTCGACGGCTTACAAAAAGTGTTTATGCCGGGTATGCCGGTTAACGCCAAAACCGTTGCCATGACCTCCAGCGCCACCCTTAACTGATCCCTAATCAGAGAATCCAAGACATGGACTTTTCCCGCTTTTTTATCGACAGGCCGATTTTCGCCGCGGTGCTGTCGATTTTAATTTTTATCACCGGGTTAATCGCTATCCCACTGCTGCCGGTGAGCGAATATCCGGATGTCGTCCCGCCGAGCGTCCAGGTGCGCGCGGAGTATCCCGGCGCCAACCCGAAAGTGATTGCCGAGACCGTGGCGACGCCGCTGGAGGAAGCGATCAACGGCGTTGAAAACATGATGTACATGAAATCGGTCGCCGGCTCCGACGGCGTGCTGGTCACCACCGTCACCTTCCGCCCGGGTACCGACCCGGATCAGGCGCAGGTTCAGGTGCAGAACCGCGTCGCGCAGGCCGAAGCGCGTCTGCCGGAGGATGTACGCCGTCTGGGGATCACCACCCAGAAGCAGTCTCCGACGCTGACCCTGGTGGTGCATCTGTTTTCGCCAAACGGTAAGTACGACTCGCTGTATATGCGCAACTACGCCACGCTGAAAGTGAAGGATGAGCTGGCGCGCCTGCCCGGCGTCGGCCAGATCCAGATTTTTGGCTCCGGTGAATATGCGATGCGCGTCTGGCTGGATCCCAATAAGGTCGCGGCCCGCGGTCTGACGGCTTCGGATGTGGTGACGGCGATGCAGGAGCAAAACGTCCAGGTGTCTGCCGGACAGCTTGGCGCCGAGCCGCTGCCGCAGGAGAGCGATTTCCTGATCTCCATTAACGCCCAGGGCCGTCTGCATACCGAAGAAGAGTTTGGCAATATCATTCTGAAAACGGCGCAGGATGGCTCGCTGGTCCGCCTGCGCGACGTGGCGCGCATCGAGATGGGTTCCGGTAGCTATGCGCTGCGCTCCCAGCTCAACAATAAGGATGCGGTCGGGATCGGTATCTTCCAGTCACCCGGCGCTAACGCCATCGATCTGTCGAACGCGGTACGCGCCAAAATGGCCGAGCTGGCCACCCGCTTCCCGGAAGATATGCAATGGGCGGCGCCGTACGACCCGACGGTTTTCGTCCGCGACTCCATCCGCGCGGTGGTGCAGACGCTGCTGGAGGCGGTAGTGCTGGTGGTGCTGGTAGTGATCCTGTTCCTGCAGACCTGGCGCGCGTCGATTATCCCGCTGATCGCGGTGCCGGTATCGGTGGTGGGTACCTTCAGCATTCTCTATCTGCTGGGCTTCTCGCTGAATACCCTGAGCCTGTTCGGGCTGGTACTGGCGATTGGTATCGTGGTGGACGACGCCATCGTGGTGGTGGAGAACGTCGAGCGTAATATCGAAGAGGGGCTTGCGCCGCTTGCCGCGGCGCATCAGGCGATGCGTGAGGTCTCCGGGCCGATTATCGCCATTGCGCTGGTGCTGTGTGCGGTGTTCGTGCCGATGGCGTTTCTCTCCGGGGTCACCGGCCAGTTCTACAAACAGTTCGCGGTGACCATCGCCATCTCGACGGTGATCTCGGCCATCAACTCGCTGACGCTCTCCCCGGCGCTGGCGGCCCTGCTGTTAAAGCCGCACGGCGCGAAGAAAGACCTCCCTACCCGGCTGATCGATCGCCTGTTTGGCTGGATTTTCCGTCCGTTTAACCGCTTTTTCCTGCGCAGCTCGAACGGCTATCAGGGACTGGTAGGCAAAACGCTTGGACGCCGTGGCGCAGTGTTTGCGGTGTACCTGCTGCTGCTCTGCGCCGCTGGGGTGATGTTTAAAGTCGTCCCCGGCGGGTTTATTCCCACCCAGGATAAGTTGTATCTCATTGGCGGCGTGAAGATGCCGGAAGGGTCGTCGCTGGCGCGCACCGACGCGGTGATCCGCAAAATGAGCGAGATCGGGATGAATACCGAAGGGGTCGACTATGCGGTCGCTTTCCCGGGGCTTAACGCGCTGCAGTTCACCAACACGCCGAATACCGGGACGGTCTTTTTTGGCCTGAAACCGTTCGACCAGCGCAAACACACGGCGGCGGAAATTAACGCGGAGATCAACGCCAAAATCGCGCAAATCCAGCAGGGCTTTGGCTTCTCCATCCTGCCGCCGCCGATTTTAGGACTGGGTCAGGGTTCCGGCTACTCCCTGTACATCCAGGATCGCGGAGGGCTGGGCTATGGCGCGCTGCAAAGCGCGGTGAATGCGATGTCCGGGGCGATTATGCAGACGCCGGGGATGCACTTCCCGATCTCGACTTACCAGGCTAACGTGCCGCAGCTGGACGTGCAGGTCGATCGCGATAAGGCGAAAGCGCAGGGGGTATCGCTAACCGAGCTATTCGGTACGCTGCAGACCTATCTCGGCTCGTCTTATGTCAATGACTTTAACCAGTTCGGGCGTACCTGGCGCGTGATGGCCCAGGCCGATGGGCCATACCGCGAGAGCGTGGAAGATATCGCCAATCTGCGCACCCGCAATAATCAGGGCGAAATGGTGCCGATCGGCAGTATGGTGAATATCAGTACCACCTACGGGCCGGATCCGGTGATCCGCTACAACGGTTATCCGGCGGCGGACCTGATTGGCGATGCCGATCCGCGGGTCCTCTCTTCTTCGCAGGCGATGACGCATCTGGAGGAGCTGTCAAAGCAGATCCTGCCGAATGGGATGAATATTGAGTGGACGGATCTCAGCTTCCAGCAGGCCACCCAGGGCAACACGGCGCTGATCGTCTTCCCGGTGGCGGTGCTGCTGGCGTTCCTCGTGCTGGCCGCGCTGTATGAAAGCTGGACCCTGCCGCTGGCGGTGATCCTTATCGTGCCGATGACGATGCTCTCCGCGCTGTTTGGCGTCTGGCTGACCGGGGGCGATAACAACGTCTTCGTGCAGGTGGGGCTGGTGGTCCTGATGGGCCTGGCCTGTAAAAACGCCATTCTGATCGTCGAGTTTGCCCGCGAGCTGGAGATCCAGGGGAAAGGCATCATGGAAGCCGCGCTGGAGGCGTGCCGCCTGCGTCTGCGCCCGATCGTGATGACCTCCATCGCCTTTATCGCCGGGACCATTCCGCTGATCCTCGGCCACGGCGCGGGGGCGGAAGTCCGCGGCGTCACCGGGATCACGGTGTTCTCCGGGATGCTGGGCGTGACGCTCTTCGGTCTGTTCCTGACGCCGGTGTTTTACGTGACGCTGCGGAAACTGGTGACCCGCAGGAAGCCGGTCCAGGAGGATCTGCCCGCCTAGCCTGCAGCAGATAACAAAAAAACCGCCTTCACAATTTGAAGGCGGTTTTTTTTCGTCACCAGAAAATGATTAATGCGCTTTTTTAAAGCGGGCGATCATTTCCGGCACCGGGTCGCAGCCGCTGGTATCGGCGTTTTTGACCGCCTCCAGCGCGCTGGCCACGGTATGGCGAGCGAGGACGTTTAACGAAGCCTGCTCTGCTTCGTCGGCAACCGATTTGAAGTACCAGCAGGCGTTGGCGCTGACCACGCAGCGGGCCGGGACGTCAGGACGCGACGCCCACAGTTTTTTATCTTCGATAACCGAAAGATAGATATCACGCAGGGTGATCTTGTCCGCCGGACGGCCAAGATGAATTGAGCCGTTGCGGCCAAGCGTGGAGACGATAATGCCGTCACGAGTTAGCGGAACCATTAGTTTACGGATAAAGCTCGGGTTCGCTTCCAGGCCGTAGGCCAGAATCGCACTCGTCGAACGTTCACCCATCTGCTCCGCCATTGCTACGCTGAGAACCATCTGCAAAGCTGTCGGGAAGCGGTAATCTAACATGGCAGTGTCCTGGGTTGCGGTGAATCTTGTTCTTTTTGGCACCGCAGAGGTGAATAATCAATGAACAACAATATAACAAATACGGGAATTTTTTTGAAGCAATCTGCGGTTAGCCTGCGAAGTAAATTTTCTGATTTCACGGGCAAAGGCGGGGCAAACACAGATTCCCCTTCGTACCGTTTTATTTAACGCAAACGCCATCCTTTGTTCCGCTAGCCGCGCCCTGTCGCCCCGCGACCTGTCCACACCAGCGGCGCCTAACCCTGTGGATAACCTGGAGGCAGTTGCCTGGCAGCCGCAGCCCGGGCGGGCTACCGGCTGCCGTTCGTTTTTTGAACAGGGAAAACTCCCCCGCCGGGCAGCGCGCTAAGCGCGAAAATCACCACCCCGGCGCAGGGAAGCGCCCGCCCCGCTTAATAATTCCACTTCGGCCGCGCTACCGTATTTTTCTTCAGCAGGTCGCGGAACGCTTTCAGGTAGGGCTCATTGCTGCGCCCGCGCTTACAGATGGCCGAGAACGGCGACTGAAAGCCAAACTCGTTGGGCAGCAGCACCCGCAGGCGGTTCTCTTTGATCCACGGCCAGGCGTAATGCTCCGGCAGATAGCCAATATATTTCCCCGAGAGGATCAGCAGCAGCTGGGCGTCGACGGTCTCGACGGTGGCGCTCCCTTTGCTGAAGCCCCGACGGCGGAGATCGCTGGTGTTCCAGTAGCTGCGGGTCACCAGCGGGCACTGGCTGATCTGCTCTTTATCGAGCTGGCGGCTGAAGAACATCGGGTGCAGATCGCTGCAGTAGAGCCAGTGCTGTTCACGGTACAGCGGCTCGCTGATGATGTTATGCACCTGCGAGTTGTAGCTGCCGATAGCCAGGTCGATATGGTTGTTCAGCACGCCGTTCAGTTGCTCCGCCGGGGTGCGGATAATCAGTTTGATATGCACATGGGGAAATTTGTCGCTGAAGCTGCGCAGAACCACCGGCAGCGAGAGCGCCGTTTCGGTCTCGATGGAGTCGAGCGTCGAGATGCACAGGGTGCCGCTGTGCTCCCCTTTGAGCAGCGCCGACTGCCGCTCCAGCTCATTGAGTTCGCTCAGTACGCGGATCGCCTGCTGTAAAAACTGCTGACCTTTCTCGGTCAGAGAAAAGCCGCCGCGCCCGCGCTGGCAGAGGGTGAAGCCGAGCTGTCCCTCCAGCTGCGACATGGCATTGCTGATGGCGGAGACCGAAATACCCAGCTCCTGCTGGGCCCGGCTGTAGCTCTCCAGGCGGGCCACCGCCTCGAAAACCTGCAGCTGGCGAATATTGAGGCTGGCGTCGTGATGCATCGTATTTAGTTCACCAATAAATGAACTGAGTATTTACGCCAGACGATGTAAAGTCCAGCGCGGGTTGCGCACTATCTCTCCTGTTACGTTTCATCCGTCAGATTCAGGAGCAGACATGGATAACCTCTTTCACCAACCGCAGGGTGGCAATGAGATGCCACGCTTCGCCGGACGCGCCACAATGATGCGCCTGCCGTTTATTGAAGATTTACAGGGACTTGACGCGGCATTTGTCGGCATTCCGCTGGATATCGGCACCTCGCAGCGCTCGGGCACGCGCTACGGACCACGCTATATTCGCGCCGAATCGGTGATGATCCGTCCGTACAATATGGCGACCGGCGCCGCGCCGTTCGACTCGCTGTCGGTGGCCGACATCGGCGATGTACCGATCAATACCTACAGCCTGCTCAAATCGGTGCAAATTATCGAAGATTACTACACCGGTTTGAATAGTTATCCGCTGATCCCGCTGACCCTCGGCGGGGACCACACCATTACCCTGCCGATCCTGCGGGCGCTGACCAAAAAACATGGTCCGGTGGGGCTCATCCACGTCGACGCCCATACCGACACCAATGATGAGATGTTCGGAGAGAAAATCGCCCACGGCACCACCTTCCGCCGCGCCGTTGAGGAGGGACTGCTCGACCTCAAACGGGTGGTGCAGATTGGCCAGCGCGCCCAGGGCTATGCCGCCGGCGACTTCCAGTGGGGCGTTGACCAGGGCTTTCGCCTGGTGCAGGCGGAGCAGTGCTGGCATACCTCGCTGGCGCCGCTGATGGCCGAAGTCCGCCAGCAGATGGGCGACGGGCCGGTGTATCTCAGCTTTGATATCGATAGCCTCGATCCCATCTGGGCTCCAGGAACCGGGACGCCGGAAGTTGGCGGTCTGACCTCCATTCAGGCGCTGGAGATCGTCCGCGGCTGCCGCGGCCTGAATCTGATTGGCGCCGATCTGGTCGAGGTCTCGCCCCCCTACGACGTGAGCGGTAATACCTCCCAGCTGGCGGCCAACCTGCTGTACGAGATGCTCTGCGTCCTGCCCGGCGTGAAGTACGCCTGAGGAAGCCGCCATGGAGCTGAAATGCTTTCGCACCCTCTGGGGAGTGACGACCCCCTGGCCGCAAACGCTGGATGAACTGCAGCGCGTCGGCTGCTGCGGCATCGAAGCCCGCGTGCCGTTAACGGTGGCCGAGCGGCGGCAGCTCGCCGACCGCCTGCAGGCGTCGGGGCTGGAGTATATCGCCATTCTTTTCAGCGGCGGCGGGGTGCTCCCCGCCCAGCATGAAACGCCCGAGCAGCATCTGGCGCGCCTGCAGACCCGCTTCGCCGAGGCCAGCAGCCTCAACCCGCGCTTTGTCAATTTGCTGGCGGGCAACGATCGCTGGCCGCTGGCGCAGCAGGTCGATTTTCTCGGCAAGGCGCATGAGCTGGCCGCCGGGTTTGGTTTGACCTGCAGCTTTGAAACCCATCGCGCCACCTCGCTGTACAGCCCGTGGCTCACCCTGGAGATCATTCAGCAGCTCCCCCAGCTGCGCTTTACCGCCGACATCAGCCACTGGGTGGTGGTCAGCGAGCGCCTGCTGGATGACCCCAGCGATGACTTCAGCGCCTTTATCGACCGCGTGCATCACGTGCAGGCCCGGGTGGGCTACGACCAGGGGCCGCAGGTGCCGCACCCGGCGGCGCCTGAGTATCAGCCGGCGCTGGCTTTTGCCGAGCGCTTCTGGCAACAAATCTGGCGTTCGCAGCGCCAGCGCGGCTACCCGCAGACCACGCTGACCCCGGAGTTTGGCGCCGACGGCTATCTGCACCATCTGCCGTTCACCAACGTTCCGGTGGCCGATCTCTGGTCGCTCAACGCCTGGATGGCCGCGCGCCAGCAGGCCCACTTTCAGCAGTTTTTATCGCTCACTGAACAGGAACCGCAGCCATGACCGCCGTGAAGCACGCTTTTACTGAACTCCCGACCATCGATATCCGCGATCTGGCCGGCGATGACCTCGCCAGGCGTCAGGCGGTGGCCGACGCCATCGGCCGCGCGGCGCGCGAGGTGGGCTTTTTCTACATCACCGGCCACGGCATCGACCCGGCGCTGATCGCCGGCGTCCGCGAGGCGGCGAAGCAGATCTTCGCCCTGCCGATGGAGGAGAAGATGAACTATTACATCGGCCACTCCAAAAGCCATAAGGGCTACGTTCCGGAAGGAGAAGAGATCTACGGCTCCGGCAAGCCGGACCATAAAGAGGCTTTCGATATCGGCTTCCAGGCAGCGGATGACCATCCGCTGGTGCTCGCCGGTACGCCGCTGATCGGCGCCAACGAGTGGCCCGATCTGCCGGATTTCCGCGCGCGGGTGCTGGCCTACTACGACGCGGTTTTCGCCCTCGGCCACCGTCTGTTCGACGCTTTCGCCCTCGCGCTCGGCCTGCCGGAAGGGTATTTCAAACCGATGGTGACCTGCCCGCCGGCTAAGCTGCGGCTGATCCATTACCCGTTCGACGCCAGCGTCGAAGATGTTCCCGGAATTGGTGCACACACCGACTATGAGTGCTTCACCCTGCTGCTCGCCGACCAGCCCGGCCTTGAAGTTCTCAATGAAGAAAGCGTGTGGATCGATGCACCTCCCGTCAAGAACGCCGCCGGAGAAGAGGCGTTCGTGATCAATATCGGCGACATGCTGGAAGTGCTCAGCGCTGGCACATTTGTTGCTACAGCCCACCGGGTGCGCAAAGTGCCGCAGGAGCGGTACTCCTTCCCGCTGTTTTTCGCCTGCGATTACCACACGCTGATCCGTCCGCTGCCGACCTTTCTCGCCGCCGGCGAAGCCGGTGAATATCAGGAGCTCAGCATCGGAGAGCATATGTGGAGCCAGGCCCTGCAAACCTATCGCTACCTGCGCGAAAAGGTCAATCGCGGTGAACTTCAGCTACCGGAGCGCGCGCGCGGCACCAATACGTTTGGCCATTTGAAAAAACAGGCACAGCAAAAAACCCCCTAACCACCCGTGAGGATCCATGATGACTAGCACCCTGAAAAAAATCTCGCGCCGTGTCGCGCTTACCCTCGCCGTCAGCGCCTGTTTCTCCCCTGTCACCCAGGCGGCGGAACTGCTGACCGAGGGCGTCTTTAAGGTGGGAATGGAGGTCACCTACCCGCCGTTTGAGTCCTATGACAGCAATAACAATATCGTCGGTCTCGACCCGGAGTTTGCCGCGCTGATCGCCCAACATCTGCAGGCCAAACCGCAGCTGATCGACACCAAGTTCACCAGCCTGATCCTCGGCATCGGCAAGAAATATGACGCGGTGATCTCCGGGATGTACGTGACGCCGGAGCGCCAGAAACAGGCCGACGCCATCCCTTACGCCCTCTCCGGCGCGTCGATCATCGCCCTGAAGGGCGGCGCGGTGCAGCCGAAAACCGAAGATGAGCTGTGCGGCGTGAAGGTCGGTCTGCAGGCGGGCACCACCTGGGTGACCAGCCTGAAAAAACACTCCGATGAGTGGTGCCTGAAAAACGGCAAACCGGCCATCACCATTCAGGAGTTCCCGACGGCGCCGGAAGCCTCGCAGGCGCTGCTGTCGAAGAACATCGGCGCCCAGCTTGAGATTGCCCCGGCAGCGCAGATCATCGTCGACAAGAGCCGCGGCCGCCTGGCGATAAGCTCTACGCGCCTGGTCTACCCGCTGCCGCTGGGGATCTACGTCGCCAAAGGCAACACCGAGCTGGCGGAGGCGATCAAGGCCACCCTGGCCACGCTGAAGGCCAACGGCCAATATGCCGCGTTGATCAAAAAATACAACTTAGAAAGCATCGATTAAGACAATAAGCACTGCGCAACAGGAGTCAGTATGGCGTTCGATTGGGGATACTTTTTTTCATTGTTTAGCATTGGGGCATTCTGGCAGGCGTGCGTGACCGTCATCGTAATCAGCACCTTGTCCTGGGGGATCGGCCTGGTGGTCGGTTTTCTGTTAGCCTGCGCGAAGCTCTCGGCGCCGCGCTGGGTCAAGATCCCCGTCGAACTCTATATCTGGTTTTTTCGCAGCGTGCCGCTGATGGTGCTGCTGGTGTTTGTCTACAACCTGCCGCAGCTGTTTCCGGTGACCCAGCCGCTGCTCGGGGTGCCGTTTATCGCCGGGCTGGTGTCGATGACCGTCACCGAGGCGGCCTATATGGCGGAGATCCACCGCGGCGGGCTGCTGTCGGTGGCCAAGGGGCAGAGCGAGGCAGGCCATGCGCTGAGCTTCAGCTTTATCGGCATCCAGCGGCTGATCGTGATCCCTCAGGCGTTTCGCATCTCGCTACCGACGCTGATCAATGAATACATCACCATCATTAAGCTGAGCTCGATTCTGTCGGTGGTCTCCTTACCCGAGCTGCTGCTCACCGGCCAGCGCTTGTATGCGCAGAATTTCCTTGTGATGGAGACCCTGCTGGCGGTAGCGGTGTACTACGTGATGGTGGTTACCGTCTTCACCTGGCTGTTCCGGGCGCTGGAAAATCGTCTCGATATTCAGCGTAAGCGTCCGCAAACCCTCAGCGAGGCGGAATGCCAGGCGCTGCGCCAGAGCCTGCCGGCGCTGAGCGAAGAGAGCAACACCCCGGCCGTCAACGGCGCGCCGCCGGCGCTCGATCTGCGGGGCATTCGCAAATCCTGGGGTCAGCATGAGGTGCTGAAAGGCATCGATCTGCAGGTGGAGAACGGGGAGGTGATCAGCATCATCGGCCCGTCCGGCTCCGGCAAAACCACCCTGATCCGCACCATCAACGCCCTCGAAAGCCTTGATGGCGGGGAGATCATTCTCTACGGCGAGGACTATCTGAAGGGCGGAGCCATCGTCGACAAACGCCAGATGCGCGCCGGGGTGCGGCGCATCGGCATGGTCTTCCAGAGCTTCAACCTGTTCCCCCACCGCACGGTGCTCGACAACGTGATGCTGGCCCCGCGCTATCACCAGCTGCTGGATCAGCCGGTCGCCCGCGAGCAGGCCCTGGCGCTGCTCGACCGCGTCGGCCTGCTGGCCCATGCCCACAAGTACCCCGGACAGCTCTCCGGCGGCCAGCAGCAGCGCGTGGCGATCGCCCGGGCGCTGGCGCTGAAGCCGGACATTATGCTGTTTGACGAACCGACCTCGGCGCTGGATCCCGAGCTGGTAGGCGAAGTGCTGAAGGTCATTCAGTCGCTGGCCCGCGAAGGCATGACCATGCTGATTGTCACTCACGAGATGGACTTCGCCCTGTCGATTTCCGACCGCGTGGTGCTGATGGAGAACGGCGTGGTGCAGGCCGATATCGCCCCGCAGGTGATCCGCAGCCCGCTGGAGGCGCCTTCTCTGCAACGAATCCGTGAATTTATGGGAGTACGCTAAATGGCAACTGAGCAACACCTGCGCCAGCAGCTGGCCGCCGCCTACCGGCTGGCGGCGCTGTTCGGCTGGGAGGATACCCTCTACACTCACTTCTCCGTGCGCCTGCCCGGCGACGGCGAGCCGCGTTTTTTAATTAATCCCTTCGGCATGATGTTTGACGAAGTCACCGCCAGCAACCTGATCGTCGTGGATATGCAGGGCAAGGTCGTAGCGGGCGACGCGCCGGCTAACTCGGCGGGCTTTACCATCCACAGCGCGGTGCATATGGCCCGGGAAGACGCCCACTGCGTGATCCACACCCATACGCTGCCGGGGATGGCGGTGGCCGCCTGCGAGGATGGCCTGCTGCAGCTCAACCAGATCAGCACCGAGTTTTACCAGCGCGTCGGCTACCATCCCTATGAAGGGGTGGCCTTTGACCTCGACGAACGGGCGCGCATCCAGCGCTCGCTGGGGAATAATATCGCCATGATCCTGCAGAGCCACGGCCTGCTGTCGGTGGGCCGCACCGTGGCTGACGCCTTTTACATCATGTACTACCTGAACCGCGCCTGCGAGATCCAGATGGCCGCCGCCCAGCTGGCGGCCCTCAGCCCGATCCACACCATCGCCCCGCACCTTAGCCAGCACGCCTGCGAGCAGCTGATGGGCGTGGAGCATGAACGTCAACAGGTCTGGCAGGCGTGGCTGCGCCGTCTTGACCGTCTCGATACCTCTTACAAAGACTAACGCCTATGTCTGATATCACTATCGTGGTGGATTGTAACGACGCGGATTTCGCCCGCGATATCTGCGCCGCCCTGCAGCAGTTTCCCGACGTCACGGCGCTTCTGCCCCATCACCAGGCGGCGCGCGACGCCCAGTACGCCAGCTGCTGGTTCCCGGACCCGCAGCTGTTGACCCGTTCGCCGGGGCTGAAGCTGATCCAGGCCGCGTCCGCCGGGGTCGATCATCTGCCGCCCGCGCTGTTCGCCAGCGAGATCCCGCTGTGCCGGGTGATCGATGAAGATTTTCGCCACGGCATGTTCGAATATGCCCTGTGGAGCGTCCTGTGGTTTCAGCGCCATTTCGACCGGGCGCTGGCCCACCAGCGGACCCAAACCTGGAAGCTCTATCCCCAGCGCGCCGCCGCCGACTTCCATATCGGCATTATGGGGCTCGGCGAAATTGGCGGCTATATCGCCGACCAGCTGGCCCGCCTCGGCTATCGGGTCTCCGGCTGGTCGCGCAGTGAAAAGCAGCTGGCTGGCGTCACCTGCTATCGCGGCGAGGAGGCGCTCGACAGCTTCCTCGGGTCGCTTGACGGGCTGATTAACCTCCTGCCGCTCACCGCGCAGACCCGAGGTATCCTCGCCGCGCCGCTGTTCAACCGGCTACCCGCCGGGGCGGTGTTGATCAATTGCGGCCGCGGGGAGCATATGGTCAATGAGGATGTGCTGGCGGCGCTGGAGAGCGGCCAGCTCGCCGGGGCGGTGCTCGACGTCTTCCCGCAGGAGCCATTGCCGGCGGACGATCCGCTGTGGCGCCATCCGCAGGTGGTCATCACCCCACATATGGCCTCTGCGGCCTCTGCCGAGGTGATCGCCCGCCAGTTGCTGGAGAACATTCAGCGCCAGCGCCGCGGGCTGCCGCTGAAGAACCTGGTCAATAAGCACGCCGGTTACTGATCCCCGGCTATATCGCCGCTGCTACGCTTAATAGGAGATCCACAACCAGAAGGCAGGAACATGAAGATTGATTTAGCGGGAAAAGTCGCGCTGGTCACCGCCTCCACGGCGGGTATTGGCTTCGCCATCGCCAAAGGCCTGGCGGAGAGCGGCGCAGAGGTTATCCTTAACGGGCGCAGCGAGCAGAGCGTGAACGCCGCGATCGCCCGGCTGCAAAATGAGGTGCCGGGCGCGAAGGCGCGCCCCGCCATCGCCGACCTCAGCGACGCCGACGGCGCAGCGCAGCTGCTGCGGGCCGTGACCGGCGTCGATATTCTGGTCAATAACGCCGGGATCTATGGCCCGCAGGATTTCTACGCCACCGACGACGCGACCTGGGACAACTACTGGCAGACCAACGTCATGTCCGGCGTGCGCCTGTCGCGAGGGCTGCTCCCGGCGATGGTCAGTAAAGGCTGGGGGCGGGTGGTGTTTATCTCCTCGGAATCGGCGCGCAATATCCCGGCGGACATGATCCACTATGGCGTCACCAAGACCGCGCAGCTGTCGCTGGCCCGCGGCCTGGCGAAATATGTCGCCGGCAGCGGAGTGACCGTTAACAGCGTTCTGCCGGGGCCGACGATTTCCGACGGCTTTGCCGAAATGCTGAAAGACGAAGTGGCGAAAACCGGTCAGTCGCTGGAGGAACTGGCGAAAGCGTTTGTCATGACCCATCGTCCGAGCTCGGTGATCCAGCGGGCGGCCTCGGTGGCAGAGGTCGCCAATATGGTGGTCTACGTCTGCTCGCCGCAGGCGTCAGCCACCTCCGGCGCCGCGCTGCGCGTCGATGGCGGCGTGGTGGATGATATTCTCTGAATCCCCTTTATGCAGGGGAGCCCCCTCCCCTGCCGCCTTCCCGGGCGCTAAAAAGCGCAAAATGTTAAAAAACAGCCGCAAAGTCGCACAAAGTGAACAGGAACATGTATTCCCAGAACTTATGATATTTGTTTTAAGCATAAGTTGTGGTGTTAATGTCTCTGTTACGAAGCTTGCTTTTCTTTTTCGGCGCGGCGGTCGCGGCCGCCCTCGCGGTACTCTGCCTGTGGGTGGATATTCGGGTGTTTGGCAACGACATCCCGGAGGTGTCGCTCACCGAAGTGGTCCAGGAGAGCGTGCTGGCCGTTATCGTGCTGGTTCATCTGCTGCTGGCGCGGAAATATGCCCACTTGCGCTATAGCAATATCCTCATCGGCGGCTTCTTTCTCGCCATGCTGATCCGTGAGCTGGATGGCCTGTTTGATTTACTCTCCCACGGCAGCTGGGTGTGGTTTGCCCTGCTGGCCACCGCGGGGTCGCTGCTGTTGCCGTTGCGCCATCTGCGTCAGACTCTGTCGCAGCTGGCGGCGTATACCCGCACGCCCTATTACGGGATGATGATCAGCGGCCTGCTGGCGATTCTGGTCTTCTCGCGGCTGTTTGGCATGCACGGCCTGTGGTACGCCGTGCTGGAAGAGAACTACGCCCGGGTGGTAAAAAATACGGTCGAGGAAGGCAGCGAGTCGTTTGGCTATATGCTGTGCCTGACCGCCACCCTCGGCTACGCCTGCTACTTCCGCGACCTGGCGCGACAGACGCTGTCGCCGCAGCGCTGACCGCGGCCGACAACCACCGCCGGACGCGCCCGTCGGCGGTGGGGCCCTCAGCGCTTAACCGCGAATTTTCCACTTCCGTTTGAGAACCTCTTTGTCCTGGCTATCCAGCCACTGGTTCACTTTCTCCAGCAGCGCCGGGTTATCTTTACTCATCATATACACCTTGTTGCTGGCGGTGCCGGCGAACGGTGTTTCGTTAGCAACGCAGAACACGCCGGGCTCTTTGCTCTGGTAATAGTCGCCTTCAATCAGATCGGTCACCATCATATCGGCCGTTTTCTGCCGCAGCGCCTGCAGGTTATCGACATTGTTCTGCACGCGAATAATTTGCGCCTGCTTGATGTGCTCATCGACAAAACTCTGGTTTGTGCCGCCAGGGTTGACGATCACTTTCACGTCCGGACGGTCAATTTTTTCCAGCGAACCGAGCCGCGGGGCGGCCTGGCAGTTGGCTAAGGCGATTTTTCCGTTCGCCACCACCGGATGGCTGAGGGCGAAGGCTTGCGCCCGCGCCGGGGTCTCGGTAACCCCACCCATCGCAATATCAAACTTGTCCGCCTGCAGATCGGCGGCGAGCGCGGGCCAGCTGGTGTAGACGAAGCTCACCTTCAGCCCGAGCGTGCGCCCGAGATCGCGGGCCATGTCCACGTCATAGCCCTGCAGTTCGCCGGCGGCATTGCGAAACGCCAGCGGCGCGTAATCGCCCGGCACGCCCACCTTCAGTTCACCGCTGTGCTCGATGGATTGCATATCGCGCGCCTGGGCGCCGCAGGTCATTATCGCCAGCGTCAGCGCCAGCCCCACCGTCAGTCTCATTTCGCCATCCTTAAAGTTATCGGTTTTCATGCCAGAGTGACCGACCGCATCAGTCACAGTATCCGCCGCGCGAGCCAGGGCATTCATCCTATTTTTAAACACCGGGACATACAACCCGACGGCGCGGTTGCCAATCGCAAATCTGGCGATAAAACACAGCCCCATCCGGTGAATGATCCCTCATCCGCCGGGCATAGCCTTACGTGAACGATCGTATTTTACACAATGAAGCGTGTTCGTTCGCTTGGCAAAAAAGAGCAATAATCTATTTATAACACACTGATATAAAACAGAAAATTTTTTTATTGAGAGTTATTTGGCATTCAACTCGCGTCAATAACCGTCTTATTTACGCCGCAATTCCCCCGCGCTACTATCCTGACAAAAGCAGCCAATAAATAACAAGCCAGTTTATTTCCAGGCATTAATAAATTAGTCAGTTAAATGAATAAATAAAAAAACATACCTGGCGCAAATAAGACTCATCAAAATAACGGCCCTGGCGCCAGCTTTACGGGCAATAGAGAAGGAAAGAAAATGAAAATAATCACGCTGTGTCTGGCGACGGTCTTTGCCGGACTGGCCGCCGGCTCTGCACTCGCGGCAGAGGGCAAGCTGAATTTCATCGGCAAGGTCGTGAACGCCTCCTGCAAGCTCGAAGGGGTGAGCGACAGCGGGGTCATCGGCGTCAGTATGGGCGCTATTCCGCTGTCGAGACTGAAAAACAGTCAGTCTGGGACCGGGCCGGCGGTCGGCATCGACATTCGCGTTAAAGATTGTGAGAAAGGCACTTACTATATTGTGGTTGACGGCCCCTCGCCTGCCGGCACGCCTGAAAACCGCGTGCTGGCGCTCGACGGCAGCGGCAAGCCGGCCAGCAACGTAGGTATTCTGCTCACGGACCGCACGGGCACCCCACTCAGCCTCGATGAACGCCTTGATCCGCAACACGATCCTCGCATAGAGATCTCGGTGGACGGCGGCTCCGGAACCTTCAGGCTGAACGCCTTCTATTACACCTGGGACAAAGCCCACGCCGATCCCGGCGACGGCAATGCGACGGCCCGATTTACCATTATGCAGGAATAGCTTCCCGGTCAGGGATGAAACTTCAAGGGAGTCCTCATGAAAACACAGCTGGCGGTTCTGCTCTGCGCAGTGACCTTTCAGGCCTGCGCCGGGATCACCATTAATGCCACGCGGGTGGTCTATTCCGGGAAAGAAAAGGTCGCCAGCCTGAACATTCACAATCGCAGCAGCACGCCTTATAAAGTGCAGATCTGGCTGGACGCCGGACTCAATACCTCGCGCATTGGCCTGCCGATAGTGGCGACGCCGCCGCTGGTCTATTTATCGCCGCAGCAATCCGCCCAACTGCGCTTTATCTATCTCGGCAGCGGGCTGCCCGACGATCGGGAAAGCCTGTTCTGGGTCAATATCCAGGAGACGCCGCCGACCGCCGGCGGCAATCATACGCTGCAATTTGTCGTCCGCACCCGTCTGAAGCTCTTTTATCGTCCACCCGCCATCGCCACCACCCTCGCCAGAGAGGTGCAAAAGCTGCAGTGGCAGCAGAGCGGCAATAACCTGCGCTTGACGAACTCAGGCCCACTGCATATCACCCTGGTCAACGGGGCGCTGATCGATAATAAAGGCCACCTCTCGCCGATAAGAAACGTGATGCTCCGGCCCTACAGCAGCCATACCGTAATGACCACCGACAGCGCTCGCCTGTACCAGTTGAACTATATCGACGACTACGGCGCGGTGGTGCCCATCCCCCTGCAGAATGCC
>SKEZ01000661.1_pt1 | contig 24597 bp, 17 predicted proteins | sample 4843881 | NCBI WGS metagenome assembly SKEZ01 (sample SAMN11008796, study PRJNA524170) | human gut metagenome | isolation source: fecal sample from pouch patient p1, p46 | place: Israel: Tel-Aviv | reverse complement strand
AAACTTTTTCATACCTACACATTAACACAAGAAAAAGAACTTGTAAAATTACAAGTTCGTAAGATTAATCCTTTAAAGTCACGTGTGAAGCATCTTTAAAGATTGAATTTGCCGCAATCTGACCACGCACACGAGATAGTGGATATACATTTGTGTGTGGACCAATAATCGTTCCTGGACAAAGTACAGAGTTACATCCAACTTCTACATAGTCACCCATAAAGGCACCGATTTTTCTTAATCCTGTTTCAAATTCTTCAACCACATTATAATTTTCATCTTTTCTTCTTAAGATGATATTGTCACGAGCACTCTTTAAATTACTTGTGATACCCCCAGCACCCAAGTGAGAATGATATCCAAGAATACTATCTCCAACATAGTTGTAGTGAGGTGTTTCTACATTGTCAAATAAAATACAGTTCTTTAATTCCACACTATTTCCAACCACGCAGTTTGCCCCTACTAAAGCACTTCCACGCACAAAGGCACAATGACGAACCTCTGTTTCAGGACCAATGATGCATGGAGCTCCTAGATATGCACTTTCAAAGACATTGGCACTCTTGTGTACCCATACGTGTTCTTTGACTTCCACATAATCTTCTCCTAAGTTTTTACCTAGTTCTAAAATCAAGTCTTTGATTCCCGACAAAGCTTGCCAAGGATATTCAAACTTTGCTAAATAATCCTTTGCCAAAGTATGATCTAAATCATATAATTCGCTTATTTTGTACATAAAACTTCCCTCTTTCTTACCACTCAGGCTCAAATTTGAATTCAACCTGAACGTCATCTTCATTTATATCTAAAATCGCATAGCTACATGGCTTTCCATCTCTAGAATGCGATAAAGATCCTGGATTTACTAATGTAACACCATCGACACGATCTAAAAAGGATACGTGTGTATGTCCAAAGCATACAATGTCACAATTCAATTCTTTAGCACGATTCACCAATTGTTCACTTCTTAAAAAATAAGAGAACCGATGAGAATGTGTTACATAAATTTGATGTTTACCAATCGGTATGATTCTTTCATTTTCAAAACGACCAAAATAATCATTGTTTCCACGCACAATGATATAGCCCGGATAATTCATCGGATCATCCTCTAAATCACCACAATGAATAAACAATTTCGCATTCGGATGTTTTTCCTGGATCGTTTTTAATATATCGTTTCTTCCATGAGAATCACTCACAACAACTATTTCCATAAAGTCTTTTACTCCAATTCATCCGGAAATGACATTTGTTCCATGCCCTTACCGCTATCATGCATGACTTTTGCGGTTTTTACACCCACATAACGAAGCATAAAAGGCTGATACCAATGTCCCGTCTTCTTTTCTTGTTCTTGTTGGTAACGAACTACAAAACCATAGCGATACGCATTTTCTTCAATCCATTCCATACGCTTTTTACTTTCTTCAGACAATTCTTCTTCGACTTTTGAATAATCATATTCATCATCGACATATTGCCTACATAGATTGATCCATTCATCATGACCCTCTAATACAATCGTATACCCGAGCTGCTGCTCATTTTTACCAGCACTAAACATATAGTGGTCAACACCCTCATATTCTTTGGATGCGTTGACATATTGATCTAGAATTTGTTCATAATTCAAATAACCACTGACCAAATTCAAACGATCCTGCCCATCCATAACAGACGCATACGAATCTAACATATTCGTTAAATCTTCGACCATACATGTTTGAACTAAGATAGTATTAAATGTCGTAATCTTTTCTGGTATATACTTATATACCGTATTCTCCTGATTTAATACGACATACGGATTGGTTGGATCGGCAATCAATCTTAAATCGAAATATAATACAGCTTCGTTTTCATAGAACGTCGTTAAATCAATATATGAATAGTGCATCAACAATTGTTTTAAAGAATCATACGAAAAATTCTTTCGAAAACGATTCACAAAATTGACGATATATTCATTATCTGCATCCTGCGTTTCCTTGGCTTCTTTATAATATAACGTATTTTTTAAATTGAAATCTTTTAACTCTATAAAATCCATAAATTTATCCGGTGAAATATGTTGATTTACCAAATAATCAATATCATCACTATCTAGATATTTTAATAAAACATCACGATTTTCATCGGTTGTATAAGGATATCGAGCTAAAGGATCATACGATTTATCCATGCTATATAGACAATATAAGCCCACCGCTAGACAAACCACAATCAATAAAATACGTGCTCGCAATTCTTTTTTACTAATCAAAATAAGTACCTCACGCACCCCATTATACTAGACTATTAATTCTCATGCAAACGAGCATATAGAATCTTAGCCACATCTTCTGGAATCACTTCACTCAATTGTTCTACACTCGCAAGACGCATCTGCTTCATGCTTTTAAAATGCTTCAACAATTCCTTTTTACGCTTAGGCCCAATACCGCTCACCGTATCCAATACAGATTTTGTCATAGACTGATCTCGAAGTTTTCTATGATACGAAATCGCAAAGCGATGCACTTCATCCTGCATACGTGTTAATAAGAAGAATAAGCTCGACTTGGAATCAATTGGAATTTCATTTAAGTTCACATCCATCAATGCTCTTGTCGCATGCTTATCATCCTTTACGAGTCCTGCCACTCTTAAATCAAGCTGCAACATATCTATAATTTCTTTGGCCGCCGCAATCTGTGCAGCACCACCATCCACCAACAATAAATCTGGCATCGGCAAATGTTCTTTCAACAATCGAAAGTATCTTCGATAAATGACTTCTTTCATACTGTCCACATCACTGCGATACCCATCTAATTTATAATGACGATATGAATTCTTATCGGGTAAGCCATCCTTAAAGACAACCAAACCACTCACATTAAACGTACCTTGGATGTGGGAGTTATCAAACATTTCAACCGTATGAATATCCGCATTGAATATTTTTGACAACATTTCATTGGCCTGACGCAACTCATTATCCTTACGAAATACCAGTTTAAACTTCTGTTCATGTGCTTCCTTGGCATTTTTATAAACCAAATCTATCAGTTTCTTTTTTTCACCACGAACTGGAATATGCACATTCGTATTTAAAGCTTCCTTTAAAACATCCACTGGCGTTCCAGACGGCACCAAAATTTCTTTTGGCACCACATTTTTTTCATAATACTGCATGATAAAGCTAGTAAAGGCATCCATCTCATCTTCATACAATGGGGTAATTGACATATTTCTTTCCAATAATTTTCCTTGACGTATAAAGAAACCTTGAAAAGAAATGTATCCAGAATCCACATAATATCCAAATACATCACGATTCGCACGATCTTTAAAGTCAATCGTCTGTTTTTCAATGACATGCTCTAAGGCTTGGATCGTATTATAGATTTCCTGTGCTTTTTCAAACTGCAAGTTTTCACTGGCCTCCATCATTTTAGCCTGCAAAGAATCCATCACCTCTTTGGTGTCTCCCTGCAAAAACTTCTTAATTTTTTTACGCGTCTTTTCATTTTCCTTAGGATCAATCTCATGAATACAAGGTCCTAGACATTGGTGCATGTGATAGTACAAACACGGAGAATCTGGAATATGACGACATTTACGTACGCAAAAGATCTGATTGATCAATTTCACGATTTCATAAGCCGATTGACTACTTGGATACGGCCCAAAATATTCACTCTTTTTATTTTTGATATTTCGTGTTGTACGCACCACAAAATTATTCTCTTTTGTGATCTCAATATATGGATATGTCTTATCATCCATAAACATGATGTTGTAAGGTGGCGTATGTTTTTTTATTAAATTGATTTCTAATAATAAAGCCTCTTTTTCACTGCCCGTCACGATAAATTCAAAATCACGAATGTGCGACACTAAACGCGTCGTCTTATTGTTGTGGGTACCATGAAAATAAGAACGCACACGATTCTTTAATACTTTGGCCTTTCCCACATACAATATATTTTGATTTTCATCTTTCATGATGTAACAACCAGGAGAATCTGGAAGTAAGGCTAATTTATCTTGTAGATGTTTAGAAACACTCATTTTATCCCCTACTTTAATATAACGATAGTTGCACCAAGTCCACCTTCACTTGGACCGGCACTGTTAAACTTAGAAACATTTGGCTGTTTCTTTAAATCCTTCCATACGGCTGTACGCAAAGCACCCGTACCCATACCATGAATGATACGTACTTGTTTAATGTGTTTAACGACAGCTTGATCTAAATATTTATCTAAAGCAGCAATGCCTTCTTCAACACGCATTCCAATTAGATTCAACTCCAAAGGAAAACGACTGGATACCGATTCTACATGCGCTTTATAAGTTGCTTTCTTGATTTGTGGCTTATGCATAGGCTCCAACTTCGAAATTTTCACCTTCATCTTCATGCCATTCGTTAAAACGGTAGCTTCATTTCTTCGAATATCCACAATTTCACCATGCGAATTCAAGCCTGTGATTTTCACATAATCACCAACCTTAAATTCTTTCTTATCGTCTTCAACTTCTTCAACATGCTCATTTAAAAGATCCAGTTCATGCATCTTTTCAATCTGCTTATGCTGCTTACCCGTCTTTTCTTTACGAAGCACAGTTAAGATTGCTTTGGCCTCTGCCTTTTTCTTTTCGAGCATCTCATTCAATTGTTCCTGATACGATGCATCCAATTGGGCCTTACGCTTTTCAATTTCTTTTTCTTTTTCGTAAGCCTCCTTTTGAACGCGGTGCGCATCTTCAATCAATTGATTAAAACGCTCCTTTTGTTTCAAGACATCATTTTGAAGTTTTTCTAATTTCTCCAATTCTTTTTCTGTCTGCTTTTCATTTTCATTCTTTAAAAAATCCGCTCTTTCTAAAATGGACTCTTCTAAATTGTATTCTCTGGCAATATGAAAGGCATAACTTGCTCCAGATACACCAGGAATATACTTATAGGTTGGCTTTAATGTTTCTGGATTAAACTCAACACTCGATACTAATACAGAATCATTCGCTTTTCCATATGTTTTTACTTGCGAATAGTGTGTTGAAGTAATAATCGTACTTCTTTTTGAAATCAAATACTCCAAAATCGCAACCGCAAGACTGGCTCCTTCTAATGGATCGGTACCATTTCCAATTTCATCCAATAAGATAAAACTATTCTCATCACTCTTCTGACAAATATGAGACAGACGAGAAATATGACTTGAGAAAGTCGATAAGTTGTTTTCAATGGACTGATGATCTCCAATGTCAAAATACATCGATTGATAGAATGGTAGAATGGCTTTATGACATAATACGGGAAATGCTGCATGGGCCAAAGCTACAAAGAGTCCAATTGTCTTTAATGTGACAGTCTTACCTCCCATATTTGGTCCTGAAATCATAAGGCAAGCTTGTTTATCATTTAATTCATATGTGTTACAAACCACTTTCTTTTCATCAATCAAAGGATGTTTGGCATGTTCTAAATACATAGAGTGATCTCTTGATTGTAAAGATGGAATGCAACCATCATAGCGTACTGCCCATTTTGCCTTTGTGAAAGCTACATCAATTACAGTTAATGTTTCTAATGCCGAAGTTAAAGACAACGCATTTTTCTTAACTTGCATCGACAATTCCTTACAGATTCGTTTCTTTTCTTCTTCAATACGAATCATCAAAGAAGAAATCTCATTATTATCAGCTACAAAGCTGGATGGTTCAACATAATAGGCAAGTCCTGAACTGGATTGTCCATGAATCATACCGCCAAAGGCATTCTTGTCTTGGGCACGAACCAAGACAACAACACGTCCAGATACAGTTGTCGTCATATTTTCCATAAGTTTTGAACTGTTCTTCTTTAAAAACTGTCTTGATTTCGATTGTAATGCTAAGCGCGTATCTACCAACGCCTTATGCATACTTTTTAATGCGGGTGTCGCATCTTCTTTAACCGATCCTGTTAAATCAATCTTTGAAATGATTGAATCCATCAAACGTGTACATCCATCCATAGATTGAGCTAAATTTGTCAGTTCTGGATAGTCAGACCCATCCAGGCTTTGTTTGGCTTGTTTGACAGCCGTTAAAAAATGGTAGATGGAAATCAATTCTTTACTGGTTAGTGTCATCTGTTTCGAAGCTTTTGAGACTGGTAAAGAAATATCATTCGCTCCTGATAAAGAAAGTAAGCCTCCGGCTTGTTCAAACTGAATGGCTTCTTTGGCATAGTTTAATTGTTCTTGTATTTCTAATTTATCAAATACAGGCAACGCATTTAAAATTTTTTCTTTGGCGCAAGAAAAGCTAGAAAATGCAGAAATCTGTGTTAATACACTTGAAAAATCAATGGCCTGGTTTAATTCGTTTCTAAAATTTTGTTCCATAAAATACTCCGTTCTCACCTATTTTAACACAAAATTTATGGTAAACTAAATAAGGTGATTAAAATGGCAACATTGACAAAGAATATGACAAAAGAAGAGATCTTTCAATTAAAAAATCGATTATCTCCATTTATATTAAAAGAAAGTACACCACAGTATACGTACTATCAAATCAAAACGAAAGAATGTTCGATTACGGCATATGCAAGTGGTAAAGTTGTATTTCAGGGAGCCAATCTTTCTTGGTTAGAACCGAAACCAACGCATAGTGAAGCACAAGATCAAGCGGGCAGCGATGAAGTGGGTACTGGTGATTATTTTGGTCCAGTTGTAGTGGCTAGCTGTATTGTCACAAACAAGGCTCGCAAAAAACTTGCGCATCTTGGCATTCAAGATTCAAAGCAGGTGGATGATGTTAAGATTCGTAAGCTTGCACCTATCATTAAGGAAGTGTGTCCACATAGTATTTTGATTGTTCCAAATTCAAAATATAATGACATGCATGATACTTGTAATATGGTGGACATGAAGTGTCGTCTGCATAACCAGGCTTATGTAAATTTGGTACATAAAGGATATACGCTTCCTAAGCAGATTGTTATTGATCAGTTTGTGCAAGAAAAAAGTTACTATCGATACTTACAAGGCTTTCCTGAAGTCATTCGGGGTATCACATTTGAGACCAAGGCCGAAAACAAATACCTGGCAGTAGCTTGTGCGAGTATCCTGGCAAGAAATGCCTTTCTAGAAACGTGGGATCTTATGGAAGAAAAATATGATTTCAAATTTGAGAAGGGTGCCGGAAGCAAGGTGGATGTGTGCGGTAAGAAATTTGTACAAAAATTTGGAAAAGAAAAGCTTTACCAAGTGGCAAAGCTTCATTTCAAAAACACACAGAAGATTGGAGTTTAATTTCCAATCTTTTTTATCGGTTTCTTCGATCATTTTCAGCTAAAGAATAATAACGCTTTTTATCTTCATACATCTTTTGATCGGCTTCTTGTAAAGTTTCAGATAGATTTGAACAAGTTTCTTTCCATACACAACCTGTCGCAACACTGATTTCTAATTCTTTCATTCGTTTGAGTAATTTTGCATATTGATCAAAGAATAAGAGTTCGGATACATCTTGTTCAATGACCACAAATTCATCTCCACCTACACGATAGGAATTATCTAAGAAGATTTCTTGTAGAGCATATGACGCAGTAATAATGAGTGTATCTCCTGCGATATGTCCCATTTTATCATTGATTTCTTTAAGTCCATTTAAATCTAAGTAAATAACACCTAAAGAATGGAGTTCTTTGTTTCTATTTTGTTCTATATATTCATTAAAGTGATTGCGATTTTGTGCATAGGTTAAAGAATCTACATAACTTAAATTTTTTAGTTTTGTCTTCTCTTTTTCTCTTTCCATAGCCGTTTTAATAAAGAAACATAAAGATTCTAAGAAATCTTTTTGGTAGTAATTCTGTTTTGGATTGTCTACCGCAAAAACACCTTTGATTTTTTTATTATCCATAAACGGTACAACTATAATACTATGAATCTTTTGTTGCATAAAACTCGCATAAATTGGACTTGTAGAAGGTATTTCATGAGTCACATCTTCTATATAATAAGATTTTTGATTTTCAAAGAATTGATTCACTAAATCCATATGTTCTAAACACAAACGAACCATGTTCTCAATATGAATATCATCATGTCGTTTTCCATATTCAAAGATGCCATTTACCTTTTTATTGTCCATATCCAAATCTAATACGTAACACCTTTCAGCTTGATAAAACTCACAAATGATCTGAAGAATTTCATCAATGGTACTTTCTTTATATAAATCATTCGATAATTTTCGAACACATTGAATTAATGTATTGGATACATTTAAATCTTCATTAAGTTCATTAGATTTTTTAGAAATTCTACGAACTTTTGTGATATAGAATCCACAATACAATAAGAGAATCAATATTTCACAGATGACCATGACCATATAATTGTTCTTTAATGTCAATACATTCGCAAAGGCATCCTCTTCATTTACCATAACTAAAAGTTCCCAATTGCATACTCCAACTGGTTTATAAACGAAATATTTCTTTTCGCCATTTTTTTCAGAAGCGAAAGCACCAGATTTTAAAGAATGAATTTGTTTCAAAACATTCTTCTTTGGCGACAATAATTTAAAATCCGTATCTGAAGCAATATTATCAATATTCAAATCTTGATTATCCATCACGACCTGTCCATCGGTTGTATCAATAATTGAGTTGTGTGTCTTTCCATTCAATATTTTTGTATAAAACTGATCATCCATTGTGTCACATTGAAATACACCTACTAAATAAGCGATTACCGTTTCATTTTGTTGAATAGGCACATAATAATTCACACTTCGCTTATTTGTCAAAGTATCTGTATGAACTCGATCCATATATTCTGCAGTTGAATTCAATACTAAAAATTCATTAGTATAAATTTGTTGCACCTCATCATGCATTGTATATAACGTATTGTTTTTCATCAACAAATCAACACGTTCAAACAAAGATACATCTTCAAAAGTACTAAGTCGATCTTTATATTCTTCATATGTAGGTAAATGGTCTTCATTTGAGAAATCTTTTCCAATCAAGCGTAAATAATTCAAATCATCATTCACACGATTTTTAATACTTTGAACCATGGTTTCACTCGCATTTTCTAACCGGTTAAAACATTCCTCTTCTTCTTGTCTTAAACTAATATTGTATGTTGCGACAGTCAATACCAGTATCAAGACCATAACTACAAGCGTAGGCATTAACTGCGTTAATTGTTTTTTCATAACTGTTTCCTTTACATTCACTATTAATTATAAACCTTGTGAACGAATGTTTACAACAACAAAAATAACCAAAACCAAAAGGAGTAGCACTAGGCTACCCCTTTGTGTGATTATTGACTTTCATTAAGCTTGTTGTGCCTGTTCGTCTTCATCATCATCAACGTTTTTCCATTTACGTCCTACGAAGAATACTACGATTTGTACCAATCCAATAACAACCATCCAAATTGTCCATTGATCTGTCCAAGTCCATGGAAGACTTAAGTCTTCAGTTACTAGGAAGAATACAACAGATAGGATTGCGATTAGAACTGCAAGTACGCGAGTGAATGCTCCACGTTTCTTTTCTTGTTCTTTTTCTTCATCTTCATTTGTAGTTGTTTGATCTTTAGTTTCATCGTCTTCGTCATCTTTATTCTTATGACGTTTAGAAATCAATAACAACAATCCGAATAATACCGTTACGATAGCACAAATCAAGTTGATTAATGCCCAGAATTTCTCTGGTCTAGCCTTAGGTGTCTTTTCCTTTTCAACCTTTTCAACCTTTTCTTCCTTAGGCTCAGCCTTAGGAGTCTTTTCCTTCTTCACTTCCTCTTGTGGAGTTGGAGCAGGAACTACTTGTTGAATGTATCGAGGTGTTACTGGAGGAGGACTTACTGGAGTTGGTGAAGTTGGTGGAGTTACAGGAGCCGGAGCTGCTGTAATTGTTAATGTACCAACAACCTTAATAATATCGTAGTTAGAAGCTAATGTCTTTTCATTTAATTTGTATTCGAATGCGTTAGCACTATTTCCAACACTTGTTTGAGTTCCAGTTACCTCATAAGAAGCACCTTCACCTTCTACGAATCCATCACCACTGACTGTGATAGAAGTATTTTTCAATGCTTGACCATCATAAGTCTTACTTACAGTTGCACTTGTCAATGTTACTAAACGCTTAGTAATCTTATAAGTTTTAGTGAATGATCCACTGTAGTTACCTAATCCAGTAACTGTTACCTTCACTGTACCAGCATTTACTAAATCATCACTATATACTACTGTGTAATCCTTATTTGCAATTAAATCTTTACCAGTCTTAGTATCTTTAACTGTTAATACTTCTCTATGTTCTTGACCATCATACTTAGAATCTTTTGGATCACTTACCGTAATACCTGTCTTCTTATCATCTGGAGTATTAGGCTCATCAGGAATAATAGACTTAGACTTTACAGTTAATTCACCGATAGATTCTTTAGCAAGCTTGTAGTTTGTCTGAATAGCTGATCCATTCCACTTCAAGCTATACGTATTCTTTGAAGTACCTTCAACAGTTCGACTACCCGTTGTAGTAAATTCTACTGTTTCACCATCCACGATACCTTCAATCTTACCACCAGCTGTTAATGCAGTTCCATCATAAACCTTCTTTGCAGAATTAGTTGTTACTGTATAAGCCTTAGGTGTGATTTCGTATGTTCTTGTTACTGTTCCCGTGTAGTTTCCAATACCTGTAATTGTTACTGTGATTGTTCCAGTTACATTTGTGAAATCAGATGTTGAGTACGCTACTTCGTAATCAGTACCTTCAACCAATGCATTTCCTTCTTTATCTGTAACTGCAGGAGACCACTTGTGTTCCTTACCATCATATACAGAATTACTTGGGTTATTGATTGTAACACCACTGTAGTTAGGATTTGGATTGTCTGGATCTTTACCTGGATCGATTGTCTGTTCAGTTACTGTTAATGTTCCAATAGAATCTTCTTTTAACTTGTAGTTTTTACTTGAAGCTTTCTTCCACTCTAATTTATAAGTATTAGGAGTTGAACCAACTTCCGTCTGACTACCAGTTGTATGAACAACAACAACTTCACCATCCACGATACCCTCAATCTTACCACCAGCTGTTAATGCAGTTCCATCATAAACCTTCTTTGCAGATTCAGTTGTTACTGTATATTCTCTTGGCGTAATCTTGTAAGATTTCTTGAATTCACCAGCGTAGTTACCAATACCATTTACTGTTACATCCACTGTACCTACATTGATTACATCACTACTATATGTCAATGTGTAATCTTTGTTTTCTTCTAAATCAGTCTTAGTCTTGGTATCTGTTACTGTTAATGGATTTACATGTGGTAAACCATCATAGATTGAATCTTCAGGATTTGTGACTTCAATACCCGTCTTCTTTTCATCTGGAGTATTCGGTCCATCAGGAATGATTGACTTAGGATTAATTACTAATGATCCATCATTTACTACAAACATTACAGAACTGTAGTTCGTATTGTTATTTGTGAAATCACTTGCCTTTAATCCCATTGGATACGTATTGGCTTCAGTCGCTTTCACTTCAGCATTTCCATTGAATGTGAAATCTGTTTCTGCATACGTACTACCTTCAGTAATGGATACATCATATCCGTCCACTGTCTTTTCAGTTCCATCATAATCGTATGTTTTTTTATGACCCGTAATGACTACGATCACTTGTCCATCTTGAGTTGTGATATATAATTTACCAAACTTAACTTCGATGTTGTAGTTAGAAGCCTTCGTATCATCGTTCAACTTGTAAGTAAATTCATTGTCACTATCACCAACATTTGTTTGAGATCCAGTTACATGGTAAGATGCACCCTCTAATTTAGCGAATCCATCACCACCAATTGCTATATTGCTGTTTGTTAACGGAGTCTTATCATAAACCTTAGAAGCAGTTGCACTTGTCAATGTTACATTACGCTTAGTGATTTGATATTCTACATTATGACTACCTGTGTAGTTTCCAACACCAGTAATCGTTACTGTTACTGTACCAGCATTTGTAGTATCACCTTTATAAGATAATGTGTAATCTGTACCTTCAACTAACGTTGCGCCCGTCTTAGTATCTTTGACTACCGGTTTATTTTCATGAACATTACCATCATACTTAGAATCAGCAGGTTTTGTTACTTCAATACCAGTCTTCTTTTCATCTGGAGTATTCGGACCATCAGGAATGATTGACTTAGGATCAATCTTTAACCAACCATCATGAACTACGAATGTTACATTTGTGAAGTTAGCACTTGTATTACTGAACTGAGCAGCTGTTAATCCCATATAAGACGTTCCAGCAACTATTCTACTTACTACTGCAGTACCTGTGAAACTAATAGCTGTATCAGAATATAGTTTGTTCGAAATATTTGTGACATCATAACCACTAACTGAATGAACTTGTCCATCATAAGTGACTGTATCTGTATGTCCAGTAATTTCTACTTTAACTTCTGTCTTCACAGCTTCCACTGTTAATGTACCATTTGCAGTTGTAATTTCATAGTTAGAAGCTAACGTTCCTTCATGCAATGTATAAGTGAATGTATTTTCACTTGAACCAGCATCTGTCTAAGTGCCAGTATAACTATAAGTTGCACCTTCACCATCCGCAAATCCATCTTCACTTACTGTTACATCATGTTTAACTAATGGAGTTCCATCATAAGTTTTAGAATCAGATCCACTCGTTAATTTAACTGTACGTGGAGTAATTTGATAATCAACTGTAGTTTCTTGTGAATAGTTACCCTTACCAGTAATAGTTACTGTAACTTTACCAACATTGATAACATCTTCACTGTAAGATAATGTGTAATCCGTATCTTCTACTAATACTTTTTCACCATCTTTAACAGTTGGTTTATTCCTGTGTTCATTACCATCATACTTAGAATCAGCAGGTTTTGTTACTTCAATACCATTTGTATCACTAGGAATAATTGACTTAGGAGTAACTGTTAATAATCCAATTGAATCTGTTCCATGAGTATAGTTCTTTTCTTTTGCAGAACCATCCCAAGTTAAACTATAAGTATTGTTAGAAGAACCAACCTCAGTCTGACTACCAGTTATCTTTAATGTAACTGTTTCGCCATCTACTAAGTTGTTAACTCTACCACCAGCTGTTAATGCAGTTCCATCATAAGGCTTTTCAGCACTGTCTGTTGTCACTGTATATTCTCTTGGAGTAATCTGATATTTCTTAGTAAATTCACCTGTATAGTTTCCAATACCTTTGACTTTTACTTTCACTGTTCCAACATTGACTACATCACCTACATATGTCAATGTGTAATCTTTGTTTTCTTCTAGTTCCTTACCAGTCTTAGTATCTGTTACTTTTAATGGATTTACATGTGGTAAACCATCATAGATTGAACCTTCAGGATCTGTGACTTCAATACCAGTCTTCTTTTCATCTGGAGTATCCGGTCCATCAGGAATGATTGACTTAGGATTAATTACTAATGATCCATCATTTACTACGAACGTTACAGAACTGTAGTTCGTATTGTTATTTGTGAAATCACTTACCTTTAATCCCATTGGATATGTATTAGCCTCAGTACCTTTAACTTCATCATTTCCACTGAATGTGAAATCTGCTTCTGTATAAGTACTACCCTGAGTAATCGATACATCATAACCTTTGACACTCTTTTCAGTTCCATCATATGGGAACGTTCCATTACGACCAGTAATGACTACTGTAACTTCACTCGCTTCAGCTGTCACTATTAACTTACCATTATGAGTAGTAATATTGTAGTTTTCAGCCTTTGTATTTGACTTCAATGTGTAAGTAAATTCATTATCACTTTCACCAACACTTGTCTGACTTCCAGTTACATTGTAAGTTGCACCTTCTTCTTTAACGAATCCATCACCACCAACTGCTACGTTATGGTTTGTTAATGGATCCTTGTCATAAACCTTAGAATCTGTTGCACTTGTCAATGTTACATTACGCTTAGTAATTTCATAAGAAGTCTTCGCTGTTCCTGTGTAGTTTCCAATACCTGTAATTGTTACTTCAACTGTACCTGCGTTGACTGCTGCTGTATAAGATAATGTGTAATCTACATTTTCAACAAGTGTTGCACCTGTCTTTGTATCTTCTACAGTTGGCTTGTTCTTCTGTTCTTCGCCATTGTACATTGTATCGTCAGGCTTAGTTACCTGAATACCAGTCTTTTCATCTTCAGGATTGATTGATTTAGGCGTAATCTTTAATGATCCATCTTCAATAATGAATGTTACATTTGTGAAGTTATGACTGTTATTTGTGAAATCTGATGCTTGTACATTCATTGGATATTCACCAACATTTGTACCCTTAGCCTCAGCCGTACCACTAAATGTGAAATCATCTTTTGTATAATGCTTATTGCTGATTGACTTAACATCATAACCAGTTACAGTCTTTTCAGTTCCATCATAGACATGTTCAGCACTATGTTCTTTAATAGTTACTGTCACTTTATCTGTTACAGGGTTAACCGTTAACTTACCTGCTTCAGTTGTAATGATATAGTTAGAAGCTAATGTTCCATCTTTCAATGCATAATCAAATGTATTGTCACTTGTACCAACATTTGTCTGAGATCCAGTAAACTCATAAGTCGCACCATCATCTTTTACGAAACCATCTTCTTTAACTTCATGTTTAGTCAATGGAGTTCCATCATAAGTCTTAGAATCAGATCCACTCGTTAATTTAACTGTTCGTGGAGTAATTTGGTAATCAACTGTAGTTTCTTGTGAATAGTTACCCTTACCTTTGATTGTTACTGTTACTGTACCAGCATTGATAACATCTTCACTGTAAGATAATGTGTAATCCGTATTTTCTACTAATACTTTTTCACCATCTTTAACAGTTGGTTTATTCTTGTGTTCATTACCATCATACTTAGAATCAGCAGGTTTAGTTACTGTGATTTCTTGCGTATTAATTGATTTAGGCGTAATAACTAACTTACCAGCACGAGTCTTTACAAGCACTTTATCCGTTACATCAACTCCATTTTTTTCAACCTTAGCCGTTCCACCAAATACAGTGTTCGTATATTCACCAACATTTGTACCCTTAGTTACTGCCGTTAATCCAGATACTGTGTAACCATTCATTGTAGTTGATTCAAAACCATCTATTGACTGTTCAGCACCGTTATAAGTACGTGTACCACTATTCGCAACCAATGTGATTTCAGTCTTTTCAACCCAAACTGCATATAGAACATTTTCACCATTCGCATCAATATTGATTGTTTGTCCATCTGTATAAGTTGCATTTCCTGTTTTAGAATCAGCCCAACCTGCAAAGTAGTATTCTTTACCTTCTGCTACTGGAGCAGTAAAGCCTAATACATCAGAATCATGAGCTTCAATTTCTACTGCCTCATTATTCATGACATCAACTCTCGTAGCTGTACCAATTCCATTACCAGGATCATAAGTCAATGTTGTAGAAGTTTCTGCATCACCCCAAGTTGCCGTTAAGATAATCTGATTATCCTTATTCGCAATATCCTTGTTTACTTCAAATGATTGTCCAGGCTTATAAACGTTTCCATTTAACTGCCAACCTAAGAATTTCTTATCTGAAGTAGTCGTTGCATTACCAGCTACGGTAACCTTAGCTCCACCTGCATAAACCTTATCATCTGTAGGAACAGTTGCACCAGTCTCAGCACCAGGCTTATAAACAACTCTTAATTCACCTTTATACAACCATTTACCAACGATACTTGTATCTCTAGTAATTGTGTTATTTGTATTGAATACTTCAGAAGTAATATTTCCATTACCATCCGCATAATACCAACCCGCAAATGAGTATTCATTGATTGTTGGAATACTAGGTAATACTGTACTAGCTACTGTACCAGCTTCTACCTTCTTAGTATCCTTATCTACTGTACCCTCAGGATTATTCAAGTTATAAGTTAAGTTAATCTTCTTAGCTGTCCATTTTGCGTATAGAGTCACGTTTTGAGCTGGCATCTTCTTACCCGTAAAGTTAAATACTTCACCTTCACAAAGTTCGTTTTCATACCATCCATCAAATACATAATATTCTGGAAGTGAACTAGGTCTTGCAGGAGTATAGTTCTCACTTGAAATACTTTGTTCATACTTCTTAGTAACTGTCTTATCTTGTTTACCATTGTTGATAAATTTCAAATCATAAGGATTACGTGTATAGTAGAACTTAGCTCCATTATATTTTTGGCCAATTCTTGCACTAATACTTTCGTTTAATGTAAATCCCTTTAAAGGGTATAAATCTTCTTTAGTGATTTTAATATTACTGCCATACATTTTATCAGTATGATCTAATCTATATTTGATACCGCCCACAGTAATACTTGAATTTTCACCTGGAAGTATTTCTACATAATAAAATGCTTCACAATAACTTTTTCCTGTTTGTGGGCCATAGAACTTCGCGCCACCTAATGGCATGGTATTAATATTTGCTTGATATGTTGAACCATTATCTTTAGTAGACCACGTTGAACTACCATTCTTTGTTGGCCATTGTTTACTAATATCTTGACCATACTTAGCCGTAATTCTTAATTCCACATATTCTTCAGAAGGCGTTCCAGGGTCCCACCATCCAAATCCTGGAATACTATAAGAATAGAACCTAACTTCATATACATTTCTCTTATAGTAAACACTAACGATTGTAGAGCCATCACCCTTGATTGTCTTTTTAGTGACTGGCTGTGCAGTAAATCCTTCATAAGATTTTGCAGCTGCGTTTACTTCTGTTCCAGTAAGACCTGTCTTAGTTTCAGATTCATGGAATGAATATCCATTATCATCGGCATTTTCCCACCAGTGAATAACTGTATAGCTAACTTGTTTTGGTATCCAATGTGCTGTTAACGTCATTGGAGAACTAATAGTTGCATCATTCTCTACTTTTTCTGTTCCATTGTACCAACCATCAAATTTATAACCAGGCTTTGTAGGTGTTGTTTGATCATTTAGAGAGATTTTGTCAAATACGAATTGAGAATCAATTGCACTTCCACCATTTGAATCAAAAGTTACCCAATAACCTTCTTTAATAATCGCATATACATTTACAGAAGTACTTCCTTCTGGTACTGCAATACTTTTTGTGATGTCATCAGTACCGTTCTGAATTGCTGCCCAACCAACTATTTTGTGAGTTGCGTCAACATCATAAGATACGTGTGAGTAATCATGACCCTTGTGGTCTGCAACTTTTTCTGTACGCATGATCTGTGTTCCTTCTGGATTATAGAAGTAAACATATAATGCGTCTTCGTATTTTGCAGTAATTGTACGAGCTTCAGTCTTAGTAATAGTCTGTACACCAAAGCCATCAAACTTAGATCCATTTTCTTGCCATTCCACAAATGCTTTTCCAGCAATATCTGGAGCCGTTGGAGTAATCAATGTATCACCCGTTTTAACGATTTGTGTACTGACTGTATTACCTTCGGCAACAAAGTTAAATGTTGTCAATTGGACTTTATTTTCACCCGTAATAACATAAATTGAGAAGTGATTTGCATCAAAGCTTTGTGTATTTGTAGCAACCTCAGTTACCGTACTTGCATCATCTGTAACATGGTAAACATTGACTTCTTCACCACCAACTGCTACATTTTCAAAGCTAACATTAACAATTCCGTTTGGTTGAATTTCGATACCATCTGCATTCACAATCGTAATATCCAGAGCTATAGCTGAATCAACCTCTTTATCCTTTTCCGTAACTGTTTCTTCAACAGCGTTCAAAATAGCTTTTCTTGTAACACGCTTAACGATTAATTGTGCACCACTCGGTAAAACACCTTCGGCCGCCGTTACATGAACGGTTACGTTTCCAGCTGTAGCACTCATATCAAATGCAGGATACTCTGGTAATTCTTCCTTCGCTTCTGGGTCTGCCTCAGCATCTTCTTCTGTTTTTTCTTCAGTTTTGTTTTCTTCTTGAGCTTCATTTGCTTCTGGGTGCGATTCTGTCATTACCTTCTGGTAAACAAATTTCACACTTGTCAAATCTGAAGTCACATTTAAATTTGCTTGGGCTGCAGCTACGATTTGTGAATCATTCATAACTACATCTTTTAGGGTATAACCATCAAAATTCAACATCACACTTGCATCCGAATTCAAGCTGTAACCCATCTCATACTCATGAGTGGTAGCATCTTGTAATATTGTTCCATCTTCAGCTACATAACTTAATGTTACAGACTTGGTTTCAGGTACTTGTACAAACTCTTCTTTCGCATCTATTGCAGGCGCTTCAGTTTGTTCGACAGCCACTTGTTGCGAACCCTCTTCAACCGTTACCGGTTCTTGTTCTTGGGTTTCTTCTATTATTGGTTCTTCTGATAGCGTATTCGCATAGTAAGTATCTGCCAATCCGAACTGAACAGCCATCGCAAGCGACAACATGATCGCCGATGCTCTCTTCAAGTTCTTCAACATATTCAATTTTCCTACCTTTCTATTCTTAGATAGTTACCCTTCCCATCTACAAATAAAGTATAGAATTTTAACGGTTATAAAGTGGTTATAAAACATATAACTTTGTCTTTTTTGTTACACAATTTTCATTTGTTTACAACGTTTACTTTTAAAACAAAAAGCCATCCCATTTCGGATGACTTAACGCTCACTAATTTTTGTTTCTACATCAATCTCATAAGGAAGCTGTACAAGCTTTACTCCCGCCTCATGAAACATACGCTTACTGGCAATATTGCCTTCAGTTCCATCATACTTATCACTTTCATATACTACGCAAGAAATACCAGCCTGGATAATGGCCTTTGCACATTCATTACAGGGAAATAACGATACATATAAAGTACAACCATGAAGGTCTTGAATACTATTTAAAATCGCATTTAATTCGGCATGCACAACATAAGGATACTTAGTCTCAAGAAATTCACCATCTCGATCCCAAGGAAACTCCTCATCTTCACAACCATAAGGAAAACCATTGTAGCCAAGTCCAACCACTCTTTTTTGAGGATTGACTATACAAGCTCCTACACGCGTATTTGGATCCTTTGAACGCTTTGCACTCAAATGAGCCATGCCCATAAAATATTGATCCCAACTTAATACATCATCACGCATTATTCTTCCCCTTCTCTAAGTTCATTCAAAACTCTTTCAAAAGTAGGTTCTAAACCAATCTCAAAACGCATCTTTTCCTTTGTCGTAGGATGCACAAATTCCAATGCACACGCATGCAACAACTGACCATTGGCCTGAATTGTTTTTCTAGGACCATACTTAGGATCTCCTGCGATTGGATGTTCAATATACTGCATATGAACACGAATTTGATGTGTTCTACCCGTCTCTAACTGACATTTGATATACGCAAATTTCTTGAAGTTTTCCAATACTGTAAAATGCGTAATCGCATCCTTCGAATTATTTGCGGTAACCGCCATTTTCTGACGATCCTTTTCATCACGACCAATTGGTGCATGAATCGTACCATGCTCGTGCGTAAAAGGATTATGTACAATAGCTACATATTCACGATGACACGTTTTATCCTGTAATTGCTGACTTAAAGATTCATGGGCCACATCATTCTTGGCAACAACCAATAATCCTGACGTATCCTTATCAATACGATGTACGATACCTGGACGCATCACCCCATTGATACCACTCAAATCTTTACAATGATACAACAACGCATTCACTAAAGTTCCAGAATAATGACCAGGAGCTGGATGCACAACCATGCCCTTTGGCTTATTGATCACAATAATATCATGATCCTCATATACAATATCCAAATCAATTGGTTCAGGAAGAACTTCCATAGAATCTAGTTCAGGAATAGAAACCTCGATTTCATCTCCTACACAAACTTTATAACTTGCCTTCATAACCTTTTGATTGACCAAGACATTTCCTTCGTCTAATAAATCCTTAATTCTCTTACGTGAAAAATCCAATTTTTCCGCAAGAACCTTATCCAAACGATCCAATTTAGTATCTTCATCTATCTTTAAGATTCTTGTTTCCATCTTGCTTGCTCCTTCTTATCATCTATAAACATACTTACTAATATTAATGCGATACCTACTGTAATACAGATATCCGCTACATTAAATACGGGAAATGGATAGCCAAAAATATAGAAACTAAAAAAGTCTCTTACAAAGCCTAGCGTCATACGATCGATAAAGTTTCCAATAGCTCCCGAAAAAACTAAAGATAAACAAATCTGATAACGCGAATCATTCGTTTTAAAAAACATATATACCATACCAACTAAGGCAATAATGGTAAGTGCGGCAAAGAAACCCATTCCAGCTTCCGCAAACATACTAAAACCTGCCCCTGTATTTCGAACATATGTCAAATAAAAGAAATGATTGATCATTTCAACCGAATCATTTAATGCGATAGACTTCTCAACAGCCCACTTTGTCCATTGATCCAGTCCCAAAGTGACCAACACAATCAATAGTGAAGCCACTGTAGTTTTACCTTTTTTCATATACTTCCCCTTTAAAAAGACTTGTTTTTTCGATGCAAAAATAACATCTTAAAAAACAACCATACACTCATCCCAATCGCAATGATGTACCCAAAAAATCCTAGTGCTGGTATTCCCATAATCATCGGCTTCATCTTTGTCGTACAAATCAAACTTGAACCCACAACCAAAGCGGCAATCAACACACATACAATCAAACGATTCACCATCTGATCAATCTTGGCAAGTGGAGCTTGAGAACCCATTAGATTCAAATTTACCTTGATCTGTCCTCTTTGAACCATCTTCAACACATCACTTGCCTGCACAGGAATATCCACCGAACGAGAAAGCGCATCAATACTACGCTTAAATCCCGACTTAATTTCTTTCTCCCAATCAATTTTTGTCAAACTTGACTTATGACTCATCGCAATCTTCATCGTATTCATATTCGGATCTAAAGCAGTTAACGTTCCTTCAATCGTCATCATAGAACGAGCTAACATACTAATGCCTTTAGGCAAAGAAATGGAATATACATGACAAATTGAAAACATATCCTGAATCAGTTTGGCAACATCAATTTCTGAATATGGAACACTCAAATATTGATTCACAAAACGATCCATATCCGCACAAAAAGCCGTATAATCAATCTCCTTTTTACAATCCCCTATCATCAAGATACAATCCACTAACTTTTGTGTATCCCTCAAGGCAATGGCACGAACAGCCTCCTTCATCGTTTCACGTTCATTCGCATCTAAAGTGCCCATCATACCAAAATCGATCCATACGATTTGATTATCACGAATTCTTAAATTTCCCGAATGTGGATCCGCATGAAAGAAACCATTTTCAATAATCTGTGAAATATAATTAAATGCCAATTTATCCGCTATCTCACTACGATCATAGCCCAGTTCATCTAATTTTTTTGAATCATTGATCTCAATGCCATCCACATATTCCATCACCAGAATATTCTTTCTTGTATATTCATCATAAATCTTTGGCGCATCAATAAACTTACAATCCTTATAATCATTCTTAAAGCGTTTCGCAAATTGAGCCTCAATCGTAAAATCCATCTCCTGTTTTGCGGTTGTCCAAAATTCATCGATGACCATATCTAGATCCACTACGCTTGATACAATATCTGAAAGATTCAATATCTTAACAGCCTTTCTTAACAAGGCCACATCCCGTTCCATCCACTCATAGATCTTAGGACGCTGAATCTTAAGTACAACTCGTTTTTTAGACTTCAAAGTAGCAGCGTGCACCTGCGCAATAGATGCGGAACCTAGACAAATCTCATCAATACTTTCAAACTCTTCTTGAAATAAATCGCCATACGTCTCTTGAATGATTTGTTCAACCATAGAAAAAGGCATGGGACTTGCCTGCGAGCGAAGCTTCATCAACTCTTTACAATAACGCTCAGAAAACAGATCCTGTCTTGTCGACATAATTTGTCCAATCTTAACGAAAGTAGGACCCAAGTCTTCAAGTATCATACGTAACTTAACGGGATCCATTCCCTTTTGGATATGATGTTTTCTTAATATAGATACAATCTGCGCAAACCTTGCACTCGTTGACATCGTATTCGTATCACTCATCGTTTCACATCCTGCTTTCTACGTAAAGGCGTATTTGTCACTTTACCCCTTTTTAAATTCCTTAGCGAATTTGACTTCTTTTTATCATCCACCAGAATCATTCTCAACAAACGACTCCAGTCTCTATTATTTTTCACCATAACAGTATTTTAACACACTTGTTAAAAATCAAAAAGAAACAGTATAAACTGTTCCTTAATAGTAGTCATCCACCAATGTAATTTTATCCTTTAATGCCTTGCCATATCGAAGACTTACATGAATTTCACCATTCTTTGCACAATACTCATCATAACTCTTCGATTTGAACGTATCAAAAATGGTTTGAAGATTCTTTGACATTTCATAATCATCCATCTGTAAATCCAATTGATCCCCATCCTGCACAACATGAAGCATTTTAGGATATGTGATCACCAATGAATTATTCGGTAATTGATTATCTTCCACCATCTCATCCACAACGACACGTACATCGCCAACCGAACTTAAATACGTTTTTGTATACAAACGACAACGATCTGGCATTGTCGTTGTCATAGTCTGCGTTTCTTTTGACAAATCAATTTGATTTGGACTAATTTGACTCAATTCATACACAAAAGTTCCATAACCAAACACAAATAATAAGATTGAAACAACCAACAATACACCTAACTTACGCATTTGTATCCACCCTCTTAGGCCAAGCACGAACTAACATCAATAGTATTGCCAAACTTCCTAACGCAAAGGCAATATCCATACAATATAATCCAGCGCTTGTTGTGGCATACATAGCACTGACATAAATTAACACCACTAAACCAATACCACTACCAATCAAAACACACGCTACAGGAATCATAGCCAAGACTAAGATCACCTTTAAGACATCGGATTCAAGATGTCTTGGCTTTCTTTCATGATACAAAGGGCGCTCAGGTGTTGGAGGCAAATCACTCGATTTAATATTATCATTCCAAGTATCTTTGATATCATCCATCACACCCACATTATGTGCATGCAAACGATAACGCTCCACTCTTTTAGCCATGACTTTCACAAAGAAATAAATGGCTAAACATAAATATAGTATGCGACAAAGACTTAACATAAAATCTGTGATCATATAGAATCCGACAAAGAATGAAAAAATCATAGACAATAAAAATTGGCATAATATATCAACCACGATGACTTTTCCAATCAACAAAATCAACACTAAAACAATCGCATCAAATAAGATGTGAAAGATTTCATTCATCGAAAAATTACCAAGCTTAGAAAACAATTCCTCAACCTTGGCATACACCTTATCAATCGTTTTATCTGCACGATTAGAGAATGGATCCATTGAGTCCGTATTGATCTTATATGCATCTAGAATATCCTTTACCAATTCATCCACATCACCAAATCCAGCAACAGCCTCTTCTTCTGCAACACCACCAGCAATCTTGTCATCAATATACGTTCCATATTCCAATATGATGTCTTCTCTTTCTTTATCACTAATCAACGATAACTTTTGATTTAAAACATCCAAAAATTCCTTTTTTAACACCCTACTTCACTCCTTTCAAATATGCATTTACACTATCTGAAAAATCCGTCCACTCCGATAATAATGCATCATATCTTTCAAGTCCTAAATTTGTGATATGATAATACTTTCTTGGAGGACCCTCCGTAGATTCTTTTAAATAAGACTCCAACAAACGATCGTTCGACAATCGCTTCAACAAAGGATAAATCGTACCTTCATTTACTTGAATTACCTCGTTGATACGAGACACAAGCTGATACCCATATAGATCATCCGATACAATAGCCTTTAATACAATCAACTCTAAAACACCTTTTTTAAATTGAGTATTCATGCGTTTCACCCCTATTCTTTCCCATTAATGATGGCTGAAACACATCTACATACATCTTTTCCAAAGTTGTCAATGAAAGATTACGAATCGACTGTACATACTTAAAGTTTGGATTCACAATCCCATTCTTATATTTCAACTTCAATTCATATGCCTCATTATATTCAATGGCACCCACACCAATTACCTGAACACACATAAATAATTTCGAAGCTTTATTCAACCCCATGATTTTTCCGTTACGAATCCAACCACAAAAATACACCGGAATATTTTGGAAAGAGTATCCCGAAATATGGTCAATCGAAATCACAGGAAGATTCTTTTTTTTACCTAAACATTGCGCATATTCTTTTGTTGCTCCATGTTTAGAACAATAAATCACCGCTCTTGGCTGCATAATATCACCCCGTTCACTATTATGATATACACACTACCTTGGATTGTCAAGTACTGTGTTATGCGTATTTGATTTAGATGAATTTAACATCGAATATTCACTTTATTTTAAAATATCTATCTAACGAAGATTTTAGTAGAATATAGG
>SKEZ01000660.1_pt1 | contig 24633 bp, 27 predicted proteins | sample 4843881 | NCBI WGS metagenome assembly SKEZ01 (sample SAMN11008796, study PRJNA524170) | human gut metagenome | isolation source: fecal sample from pouch patient p1, p46 | place: Israel: Tel-Aviv | reverse complement strand
GTATACGACGAAGTACGGTTTAACCAACTGCATAACGGAACGGATTTTGATAGCGGAGATGAGCGTTGCAGGGTGTCAGGTCTGGAAGATAAGCATGGTTTTGTTCAGGTATCAGCAAGCCAGATCTCAGGCAATATGCGCGCGAAAATGGCATATGTTCGAAAGAACATAGCGGAACTGGTTATCAAGTATGGTCCGTGGGGTGGTTGTGTTGCTACTCAGTCTGGTGAGGTTATTCACTGTGCTCAGTATGCATTAGCAGCGAAGATGACGCGCACACCGCTAACGGTGTTTGTGATCCCTGATGTTGAGAAGGAAAAATACCAAAGTTATCTGAATAAAACTTATGGTGTATTTGAGTATTCTCATCTGGAGAAAACAACATACATCCAGACGTATGCGCAGCTTATGCGGTTGCGTAATGGTGGCAGCCTGAAATCAAACCTGTATGAGTCGTTGATCCTCCCGATCATTGCCAAGACGCCAAGAGGAATTGATTTTGGTTCGGGGCAGGGAGACTACGCGCGAATGCTCAGGGCAAAGGGATATAACCTGCATGATCTCGAGCTTTTCCGCCGTAAGGGCGCTGGAAACACTCTGGATAGGGCCGCAACAAACCGGATGATTGATACGCTGGTGGACGACTTAAAAACGCGAGGGCGTTACGACTACGTGATTTGCGATAGCGTTTTGAACTCGGTCGATAGTGTCGAGGCTGAATGGTCCGTTCTGACGGTTCTGAAAGGCCTGTGTAAAGCTGGTGGGTCAATATTCTTTTCTGGTCGTAGCCGTGGAGAGCTGGAAACAGTCCTGAAGCAAACACAAGCGGCGAGTTCCAAAAGCCGGCTTTATTTTATTGATCATAACGGTTTTACCGCGTTGTACCGGAAGGGGCACTGGTTTTACCAGAAGTTTCACTCTGATGATGAAGTGAAGCAGTTGTGTCGTGTACATGGTTTCAGGATTAAGCGGTCAATATTCAACTGTAAGAGCTGGTATTTGCACGTCATTAACGATGATTCCCTTAGTTGGGCGAGTCTGGAGAAAGCTGTTCGTTTTGAGTTTGAGTTGCCGTTGCCTGGTGGTTCAACAATCGGACGATCTGATGATGTGCTGGCGGCTTTCCGGCCGTTGATTAAGTAGTGTGTAGGAGGCGCTGGTGGCTGACAGAATTGAGATAAAGATGGATTTTTCTTCTCAGGATATTCAACGACAACTCCAGCGCCTTGAAGAACGCGAATTGCCGTTCGCAATGGCGCTTGCGGCAACCAGAACGGCAAAGGCTTCTCAGGCTGCGATTAAGAATGAAATTAATCGGGTATTTGACAGGCCCACGCCGTGGATTCAGAACTCTACTTACGTTTTGGCCGCAAAGAAGAGTGATCCTACAGCCATTGTGTATGCTCGTGAATGGGGAGGAACGCCAGCCCCTGTAACGTTGACTCCGCAAATCGAAGGTGGCCAACGACAGTACAAACGCTCAGAAGGGGCGCTAAGGGCTGGTGGATATTTGCCTAACGGCTGGCAGCTTGCTCCTGGTCCCGGCGCAAAGCTGGACAAATACGGGAATATTTCGCGGGGGCAATTACAGCAGGTCTTATCTGGCCTAAGAGTTCAGCGAGATGCGCATCAAAATCGCCGTCAGGGCAAGCCTACGGAGTTTTTTGTTGTTCGACCTGGTACAAGTAACCCGCTTCAACCAGGCGTCTGGCAGCGCGTTGGGCGGCGTCCTACGTTGATCCTTACGTTTATCCAGCAACCTAACTATTCGCAGCGTCTTGATTGGCATGGCGTGGCGCTGCGTGCTGGTGAGGATGCGTTTGCTGATGAAGTCACAAAGGCTATTGATGACATTCTTTCTAAGACCTTCTCTCGTTAATCATCGTGTGGTTGATGGTGTTGTTATGCAGAGTGTATTCACTGTGTTCTGTAGCGTCGCTCGCTGGCTGTCTGTGGGGGAGCACGAGCATCGTTTCATCGTCCGGCAGAATTGGGTCCTTCTGGCCAAAAGCGTTGGATGCGGGTCATTCGAACCCCGATGTTCGGCTAGCTAAACGTGAAAAAAGTTAGGTTAAAAGTTGCGGTAAAAGAAATTTACTCATCTCATTGAAAAATATCGGGAAAACGTGATTTTTTGCTGTATTTGTGCTGGTAAAAAGAAAGTAGAAAATTTTCTTTTAGATCATCAAGATACGCGCAGATCTTTAACCAATGTGATGTTGTTCTGATAAAAATCGTTATAAATCATGCAAATACATCCAATCTTTTAACCAAAACACCATCGCAAGATCCTTTTTACTTATAAAAACTTAATAAAATCAGATAATTATGCTGGTTTGTGTGATTTTTTATGAGTAAAAAGATCGTCATTTTTCTCTTTTAGTATCAATAAGTTAAACAGTTTTCTTTAACCTGTTGTGTTATGGCGGTTAAAAAATGGCTCTAAAAATCGAATATTTACCAGTCGGTAAGCTGCTCAGATATGCCAAAAATTCACGGACTCATTCAGATGAGCAAGTTGAACAGTTGGTGAACAGTATCCGTGAGTTCGGTTTCACTAATCCTGTGCTGATCGATGAAAAGAATGAACTGATTGCGGGGCATGGTCGGCTTGCAGCAGCCGAAATTCTGGAAATGGATAAAGTTCCGGCGATTCGGTTGAGTAACCTTTCTGAAAAACAGAAGAAGGCTTACAGGATTGCAGATAACAAGCTGGCCTTAAATGCTGGCTGGGATATGCAGCTTCTGGCCGAAGAAGTCAAAGAGTTAATGGATGATGATTTTGATATTGATCTGCTTGGGTTTAATGATGCAGAGCTTGACGAAATGTTAAGCGATGAACAGCCGCAGGAAGAAGACGATAATTCTTCCCCTGTTGTTCAAATTAAGTACCTGGCTATTGATAAAGAACGTATTCCCGCGACGGATATGGAAATTGCATTGTTGCTGGATGTTTATCGTCAGTACCACGACGCGCATGAAACGCATGAGGGATTTGTTCAGTATCTTGCTAATGGTTGCAAGTAATGGCCATCGTCAGTAAGTCAGAGTTTGCCCGCCGGAAAGGTATTTCTCCGGCAATGGTTACGAAGCTCTGTCGTTCCGGTCGCATTCCAGTGCTGAAAAGCGGCAAGCTGGATTTTGATAAAGCAAGTGCGGCTTATGAAGCGAGCCGACAGGTTGGTCGTGAGGTATCTGCTGAAAACGGAAAAAGAGGGCATGGGATATATTCGGAACAACCAGAGTTACCCGCTGATGATGCCGGATTAGCTGGTGGTACTTCCGGTGTTGCGGTGCAATTTAACAAGGCTAAGACCGCAGAAAAAATTTATCAGGCAAAGCTGAAACGCCTTGAATTTGAAGAAAAGGAAGGCTCTCTCATCGCTAAAGATGCGGTCAGGGATGATGCATTTCTGGCAGCTAATGAATTGCGTAGCCGCTTATTTAGTATTGCTCCAAGAGCAGCTCCCCGTTGTGAAGGCAAAACAGCCAGGGAGATCGAACGCATTATTGAAGACGAGATTAATTTTGCGCTTCAGGCGCTCCAGGAATCCCGATTTATTAAGCAGGAAGAATAAACCTCATGGGCGAAACAGTATGGAGCACCGCTTTTTTCCGTGCGCTTCGCCCTAAATCACGGCTAACTGTTTCCGAATGGGCTGATAAGTATCGTCATGTAGCGCCGGGAACGTCTCCAGAGCCAGGGCCGTGGCGTACAAGCCGAGTGCCATATTTGCGTGAACCAATGGATGTTATTGGTGACGCTGATACAGAAACAGTAGTGATGCAATGTAGCTCGCAAATTGGTAAATCCGAATTACAGCTAAATGTTATGGGTTACTTTGCAGATCAGGAGCCATCTCCTCAGTTGATGATTTATCCAACGGTAGAGGCGGCTGAGGCTTTTTCAAAAGAGCGTATTGATCCGACGTTCAAATATTCCCCTGGTTTGAAACACAAGCTGCATGAAGGGAAAGAGGGGCGCGGTGCAGCCAAAAAGTCCAGCACGACTATACGTATGAAGCATTACGCTGGTGGATATATAGCACTTGTTGGTGCTAATTCCCCAGCAGGTCTTGCATCCAGGCCAATTCGAATACTGTTAGCTGATGAGATTGATCGTTACGGTGTGACGCAGGAGGGCGACCCACTAAAACTAGGTATTCAGCGTACTACCAACTTTCATAATCGTAAGAAAGTTTTTGTTTCTACTCCTGTTTTGGAGGAAACGAGCAAAATCCACAAGTGGTTTAAGCTCTCCGATCAGCGTTACTACCATGTTCCTTGCCCATGTTGTGGCACCATGCAGGTGATGAAATGGTCGCAAGTCAGATGGGATAAGAGCGATTCAGGTGAGGCGTTACCGGAAACGGCCAGATATGAGTGCTGTGAGTGCGGCGGGATTATGCGCGGATCTGGTAAACCAGACGTTGATTGGTTGGCGAAGGGGGTATGGATAGCTGAACATACTGGAGTTAAAGGTATTGTTGGTTTTCATATTAACAGTCTTTACTCCCCGTGGGTTGCATTGTCAGAGCTGGTTGAAGAATTTACGGAAGCAACCAGAAACCGCGATAAAAATGGATTAATGGAGTTTATTAACCTTAAGCTGGGTGAGCCATGGAAAGAGGATGCTAAAGACGATATCGATCCTGAATACTTGTTGCAACGCAGAATAAGGTTTGAAGAGTTTTTACCAGATGATGTTTTATTGTTAAGTGCTGGTGTTGACGTACAGGACACGTATTTAGTTTGTGAATTGGTCGGTTGGGGAAAAGGTAAGGAGTCATGGGGGATAGAATATAAAATATTCCCAGGTGATCCCGCACAAGATGTTGTCTGGAAACAACTTGATGAATACTTACTCCGTAGCTGGTCATTCCGTGACGGTCGAAAATTACAGATTTCTTCCGTTTGTATTGACTCTGGTGGGCATTTTACGACAGAGGTATATCGCTTTACTAAGCCGAGAGAATCAAGGCGAATATACTCTATCAGGGGGCGTGGTGGGGTAGGTTTACCATTTATAGGAAAGCCAAGTAATAATAACCGTGTGGGTGCTATGTTGTTTAATTTGGGGGTTGATGATGGTAAAGGGACCATCATGGCAAGAATTAAACTACATGATCCTGGTCCTGGTTATATGCATTTCCCATTAGATTCTGACAGAGGATATGATACCGAATACTTTAAAGGATTATTATCAGAGAAAAAAATATTTGAATATAAAAATGGGCAGACAAAAGAAAAGTGGGTGAAAGTCTACGAGCGTAACGAGCCTCTTGATTGCCGTAACTATGCAACTGCCGCGATGGAAATTCTGAACCCTAATTTTAACTGGCTTGCCGAACAGGAAATGCGAGGTAATGTGTATGTGCAGAACTCGTCAGGTATACGTAGAAGACGCCGTAGAGTTATAAGTAAAGGCGTAACCATATAGAGGAAATATAAATGAACAATGAAGCATTTTCTCTGACTGAAGCCAGAGAGATGTTATCTGTCTGGCGGGAAGCATATCGCGCTATTGCTATTGGCGGTCAGTCATATAAATTTGGTACGCGGCAGTTAACTCGTGCGGATTTATCAGAAGTCAGAAAAGAGATGGATTACTGGCGTAATGAAGTAGAAAGATTATCAGCAGGTATACGCCGAGGCCCACGAATTAAACGAGTGGTGATAAGAGATTTATGAATATTCTTGATCGAGTTATTGCGCCGTTTTCACCTCAGAGGGCATTAAATCGAGCTTTGGCAAGAAAACGGTTAGAAGCACTTGAAGGTATTAATAACCTTGGATATTCACGTCATGGTGCAAGCACTCATAAAAAATCATTAAGGGGTTGGTTTAGTAAAGCTGGTTCTCCTGATGATGATATTGTTAAAAATATAGATAAATTGCGTGAGCGTTCTCGTGATCTCTTCATGGGAAACCCGCTATCTGTTGGCGCAATAAAAACTATCAGGACAAACGTTGTTGGTTCCGGTTTAAAACTAAATGCGAACATTGATGCCGATTTCTTGGGGATGACGCAGGAAGAAGCGCGAGCATGGGAAAAGCATGTTGAGCGTGAGTTTAGATTATGGGCTGATTCTCCAAATTGTGATGCATCAAGAATGTGTACTTTTGGACAATTGCAATCATTGGTCCAAATATCTGCGTTAACATCTGGCGATATATTTGCTGCGCTACCAGTTATTAAGCGTAAGGGTGTTATATATGATTTGTGCGTCTATTTAATTGAAGGTGATCGTGTTTGCAATCCAGAGGATCGTTTTATACCAAATCTTTACGGTGGCGTAGAGGTTGGTGAATTTAGCGAGCCTGTGGCGTACTGGGTTGCAAAACATCACCCAGCCGGGACTTCTGGTTTTGTAACCCGCAAGTGGGAACGTATTCCCGCATATGGGAGTAAAACAGGAAGAAGAAATATTCTGCATGTCATGCAGGATTTTGAAAGGCCTGGGCAACGCCGTGGCGTTCCTGTCCTTGCTCCTGTAATTGAAGCATTGAAGCAGTTAGGACGATACACCGATGCTGAATTGGTTGCTGCGGTTGTGTCAGGGATGTTTACTGTCTTTATTAAAACAGACGCTCCTGATGGACCAGTCGGTGAATCGGGTATCCCTCAGTACGAGCAGATCGATAACCATGATGATAACACCCAAGAAATGGGGAATGGCTCCATAGTAAGTTTGGGTGAAGGTGAGTCGATAGATACAGCAAATCCCGGGCGACCAAATACGGCATTTGATGGTTTTGTTGTCGCCATATGCCGTCAAATTGGGGCTGCTTTAGAACTCCCTTACGAACTCTTGGTAAAGCATTTTACAGCAAGTTATAGCGCAAGCAGGGCCGCATTACTTGAAGCCTGGAAAATGTTCCGTATGCGACGTGACTGGATGGTTCAGTCATTTTGCCAACCGATCTATGAGGAATGGTTGGCCGAAGCCGTTGCTAAAGGTCGTGTTATTGCCCCTGGTTTTTTTTATGGGCCTGAATATCGCGCTGCATGGAGTGGCGCTCAATGGTATGGCCCATCACAAGGCCAATTAGATCCCCTTAAAGAAGTCAAAGCTGCAAAACTGCGTGTTGAGGAAACATTCTCTACCCGTGAAAAGGAAGCGGCTGAAATGTCAGGTCTTAACTGGGAAGAAACCGCACAAATTTGTGGCAGAGAAGAGAATGCTCGCCGTGAGTTGGGGCTTATTAATCCTCCTGTTTCTGAGGTAAATGAACAAAATATGGAGACAGATGATGCCTAATTGGTGGGAAATAAAAAATAGCACGGGTGAAGATGACACTCCGGCTGAGCTTTTAATATACGGGTATATTGGTGAATTTGATGAGGTTTCTTCTTCTGACATAGTTAATAAATTAAAGGATATTTCATCAAATGCTATCAACGTAAAAATTAATAGTTATGGTGGTTCTGTTTTTACAGCTCAAGCTATTCTTTCTTCATTAAAACGTCATAAGGCTAATATTACAGTTTATATTGATGGTATTGCTGCATCGGCTGCAACCATTATTGCAATGGCAGGTGATAAAGTTGTTATCCCATCTAATGCTATGATGATGATCCATAATCCGTGGACATGGGCAATGGGGGATGCGGATGAATTGCGTGATATTGCTGAGATGATGGATAAGATACGAAATAGTATTTTATCTGCATATAAGGAGAAGACAGGACTTTCTGAAGATAAGTTAATTGAACTAATGGATCAGGAAACTTGGCTAAATGCAGAAGAAGCTGTTGAGCTTGGGTTTGCTGACGAAGTTGAAAAACCAATGCGTTTATCCGCTTCTATAAAGGAAGGGATGCTTTCGCTCAATGGAATAACTTTTGAAGCATCAAGGTTTTCAAAATTACCTGATTCGCTCGCAAAGTTGCCACAAAATAAAAATGAATTATCTACTGAATTAAATGAACAAAATGAGGACGATGTTGTGACTCTTGATGAATTAAAAAATAAACATCCAGAATTATACAATCAGGTTTTTAATGCTGGTAAAGACGAGGGCGTTAAATCAGAACGCGAGCGCATTGAAACAATCGAGAATAGCGTAATTCCAGGTCATGACGACCTGGTTAAGAATGCAAAATTCAAAACGGGAGTTTCTGCGGCTGAACTTGCTTTAGAAATTATGAATGCAGAGCGAGCGCGTAACAAAAACTTTCTTAATCAACGGCAAGAAGACGCAAATGAGGTGAATGATTCAGTTGATGTTAATCAACCAGAAAACAACGGCGATAAACAAGCTGAAGTAGTAAAAAATGTTATTGGGTCAGTATTTAAAAACCGCGATAAAAATTAAGGTGAGTTTATGCGAGAGTCTTTTTCATTTGAACCAGATAATCTGATTATTTCTGGTGGTATGCCAGCAATTACAACAAGTATTAAACTTGCCAGCGGTAAAGTAAATCGAGGTGAGTTGCTTGCTTTTGTCAGTATTGATCAGACAACAAATGTTGTCACTGTAGCACCAATAAATCTCTCTGGTGAGGGGGTGGCAAAAGAACCGTATTGTATCGCTCAACATAGTATTGATGCGACTGATTCAGCGCAAGTTGGAACAGCATGGCTGACCGGAATGTTCAATGCACATGCGGTTATCCTTCCTGAATCAGCAAAGATTGCCGATGTATATCTGGCTTGCCGGAATGTTGGGATATTCCTTAATACCGCACAACAAAATCCATCTGCATAATATAAAGAGGTCGTATTTTTATGCCGAATATTGATATTTTTGAACGACGTACAATGCTTGAGCCTGTTATTCAGAATTTCAAGGCTCGTCGTTTTCTTCTTCGTACCTTTTTTCCTGGTGTTCAGACCTTTAATACAAAGAAAGTTGATCTGGATTTTGTTCGCGGTGGCCGTACTATGGCTCCGTTTGTTGGTAAAGGTTTTGGCTCAAAAACCGTTGAGCGACGCGGCTTTGTAACGAGAACTCTGGAGCCACCACTTGTTGCACCTGATTTGGTAACAACAGCCGAGCTGCTTTTAAACAGGCTTCCGGGTGAGAATATTTACAACGCAAAATCGCCAGCAGAACGAGCCGCCGCGCAATTAGGTAAAGATTTGCTTGAGCTTGATGAAATGGTTAACCGCCGTGAAGAATGGATGTGTGCACAAGTCTTGTTTACGGGGCAGGTTGATATTGTTGGTGAAGGAGTGGATGACACAGTTTATTTTTGGCCTGAAGAGGAAGGAGATAAACCATATCTTGAACTGACAGGTGATGATTTATGGAGTGCAGCAAAATCAGATCCGTTGGTCAATGTTCGCAACTGGAAACGTCGGGTATCACTAACTTCAGGTTTTACACCTCGTGTTGCCGTAATGGGCGCAAAAGTTGTTGATGCCTTCGTTAAAAATGAAGCAGTAACTAAATATCTTGATAATCGCCGAAAAGAGCTTGGGTATATTGAGCCTAAGGAGTTAGAAGAAGGCGTAACTCATTATGGCAATCTTGAAGGTGTCGATTTTTATGGTTACGACGAACTTATTCGCAATGATAAAACAGGAAAACCAGAACCATTAGTACCGGAAGATAAGATCCTCTTTGGCTCTCCTGGTCGAGGAACGATGCTGTATGGTGCTGTAGAGCTTGTAGATGACGCCGAAAAGACTCTAACGATTGTTGAGTCACCGCGAGTTCCAGACACCTGGGTAACTCGTAAGCCGGCTGGTCGTTATGTTGCTATGAAGTCATCTCCACTGCCTAATCCTGGTGTGGCTGATGCCTATTTGGTGGCTAAGGTGGTTTAAATGGCCAGACTGATTAAAAATATTGATACGATAAGCCACGGCTCGCTAAAAGCGGGCCGTTTGCTTAATGGGCTAATGGATAACTCCAGAATTGCTGAACTGATTGCGTCAGGACATGCTATTGCCACCGAAGAGGATGGGGATTTGGCATCGGCCGGGGGCTATGATGCTGCTAAGTTAGCTTTTGAGCATGGATACGCATCTGCTGTTAATGATGCTGTGGACGCGGGGTTGATTACGCGAACGGAGGCGGGTAGCTGTGTATTCGAGGTTGAGTTTGAGGATGATGGCGGCAATGAGGAAACGGTTGCTGATGATTCATCTGAATCTGTAGCTACTTCTGATACCAGTAATGCGAAAAAATCAACGCAAAAAAAAGGTAATAAGAAGTAATGAACTCCTTCAAAGAGGTTATAGCGCAAGATATTTCTGCAATATTCCTCAATGAAAAAGAGTTTGCCGATACATATAACATAGACGGCAAGGATATCCTTGCCGTTATTGATACAGACCTTATTCATGAGCGGAATAAACGCTCATATGCTGAGTTTGCAGAGGGAATAAATCAGGGGCAAATAATATTGTTTGTTTCAAGAAAAGATTTTCCTGTTCTCCCAGTCAAAGACCAGTCAATGAAAATCAACGGTAAAAATTATATTGTTGATGAAGTATCAGATAATGTTGGTGTATTGGAAATAACTCTCACTGTTAATACTAACAGAGGAATGCCGATTTGATTAATCTTTTGATAGATGCAATAAAAAATCGGTTGGAACATGAGGTTTTCCATGATTTATTAGTGCAGGGGCCTCCTTATGATGAAACAGACAGCGATATTAAATTGTTTGTTCCAACAATATTTAAAGGGTACTTGCCTCCTAAATCACAACCATCTCCAGATAAACCGCCAGAATTTCCTCATGTGATTATCAGGCCCACGGAAGGAGGAATGCAGCCTGAAACGGATGAAGTTAAGGTTAAGTTTCTTCTAGGTGGTTTTTGTGAGGACCATACTGGATATGAATGGGTAATGGCTCTTCTTGAAAGGATGATGTTTCATTTTCAGGAGAAGCCTTTACTTGAAGAGAAATTTCTTTTTCAGGGCGATATCAGATGGCGAATGTTTGATGATCAACCGTATCCATATTGGATAACGGAAGCAACTGGAACGTGGATAGTATTAAAGCCTCAGAATATTCAGTCTCAGGAGTTTATCTAAATGGCTAATAAGAAAAGTAGTAAAGAAGATATAGAAAAGAAGGAAGATGTTGCTCAAACATTTGTATATATAGGACCAACAATCCCTCAACTCTCAATTTTGAAGCATAAACTATTTAAGAATGGCTTATCTCCAGAGTGTAAAAAATTAATATCACATATTCCTGGTGCAAAGTGTTTGTTTGTGGCAACCAGTGATTTTGCAGATGCAGAGAAAAGACTTTCTGATAAAACCAGTGTCGAGTATGTAATGTACTCTAGAGTTTCTTCTTCTATCATGGAGATTAAATAATGGGATATCGCCACGGTATTTATATATCTGAGCTGGCTACATCTATAACTCCTCCAGTGCAAGTTAGTGCTGGGTTGATTGTCGCATTTGGTACGGCTCCTGTTAATCAGTTAGAAGATCCAGCCTCAGCGGTAAATAAACCTATCATTGCTTATACATACGCAGAGGCCGTATCTAAAATAGGATATAGCACAAACTTCGAGAAATATACTTTAAGCGAAGTAATTAAAGTCGCATTTGGAATATATGGTGTTGCGCCAGTTGTATTTATCAATGTGCTTGATCCAGCAAAGCATAAGAAAGACGTTACTGATGAGTTAGTAAAACTTTCTAGCGGGAAAGGTACGCTCTCTAACGATGGTGTCTTATATAAATCTGTTGTTGTGAAAAAAGCAGATGGTGATTCGCCTGGGTTAACGGTTGATACCGATTATGTGCTGGCGCTGGATGATAATGGCTATACGGTCATTACAGCTATTAGCGGAGGAAAAATTACCGAAAAAGACGCTACTCTTAAGGTTAGTTATACGCATCTTGATCCCGGTGCCGTAACTAAAAATGACATTATCGGTGGTGTGGATTCCAACACTAAAGCCAATACAGGGCTTGAGTTACTGTCAGATGTGTATCCCCGCTTCAAGTTAGTTCCTGGACAAGTGATTGCACCTGGATTTAGTTCTGATAGTGAAGTTGGTCAGCTAATGGCGGCTAAAGCCGCGCTGATTAGTGAATTGTTCAAAGCAGAAGCTATAACGGATGCGCCGAACGATAAATCTACTATCAGTGATTACTCGGCTGTTCCTGAATGGAAACAGAACAATAATCACATGGCCGCTAACCAGACAGTGTGCTGGCCGATGGTGAAACTTGGTGACAATATTTACCATCACTCAACCCATTTAGCGGCCGCAACATGCTTGCTGGATAGTCAGTATGGTGATATTCCATCACGTTCTCCGTCAAATATAAAACTACAGATGGACGGTGCTGTACGTAAAGATGGCAGTGAAGTATGGCTTAACATTAGCCAGGCAAACTACTTAAATGGACAGGGGATTGTAACAAGCCTTAATTTTGATGGTTGGAAATCATGGGGAAACCGTAATGCTATTTATCCAACATCTACAGACCCCAAAGACGCATTTCGTGTTTGCCGACGTATGTTTAACTGGGTGGGTAATACGTTAATTCTTTCGCATTGGTCAAAAATAGACAATCCTGCAAACCGTCGATTAATTGAATCGATTGTTACAAGTGCGAATATTTGGCTTAACGGCCTCACAGGTAATCAGGATATTGCAGGTGGTGTTGTTACCTTTGATCAGTCTGAAAACACGATTACGTCATTAATGGACGGGATTGTTAAATTCCATGTAAAAATGACACCATTCTCACCTGCCAGAGATATTGAGTTCGTCATGGAATATAATCCTGATTATCTGCTGAACTTGTTTTCTGAATAAATAATAGGAGGTTGCTTTGAGCAATCAAATTCCTGAGAGACTTATTAACTTTACAGTATACGGTGAGGGAAACCGTATTATCGGTGTTGCTGACGCAAAGCTGCCATCAATTGAGATGATGACAGAAACAGTTAGTGGTGCAGGTATCGCTGGAGAGCTTGAGAGCGGAACGCTGGGGCATTTCAAACCAATGACTGTCTCTCTTAAATGGCGAACCCTAACCTCTGCTGGTACAAAATTATTTCTATCCTCATCGCATCAGGTAGATTTTCGTGGTAGCCAGCAGGTTTATGATGCAGGAACAGGAAAATATAAAACGGTTCCTATTCGGGCTTCAATGAAGCTAAACCCTAAAAAACTGGATTTAGGTTCGCTACAGGTGGCAAAGGCTACTGATTCAGAGAATGAATTTGAAGTTCTCTATATCAAATTATTTATTGATGGAAAAGAAGTCCTGGAAATTGATAAGTTGAACTTTATTTGTATCTTTGATGGTGAAGATATATTAAAAAGCGTTCGTGATGATTTAGGTTTATAAGGTGACAAAATGGAAACCGTTAAATTAAGTAAAGAGTATCGTTTTGAAGACTTCGAGCCGGTGACTGAACTCAACCTTGATTTAGACAACCTAAAAGGCAGCGATATTTTAGAAGTATCGGACTTACTGCAATCTCAAGGGCATGTTTCAGTTCAAACATCACTTGATAATAAAGTCCACGCTGCCCTGGCTGCTCGCTGTATTGGCCGTCCGATAGAGTATCTGAATGGATTGCCAGCGAAAGACTTTGTTAAAGTTTGCCAAAAGGTACAGAATTTTTTGCTCTCGTAGGTTTTGATGAGCAAAAACCTATTGATAAGCAAATAATGAGGGCCGCGAGTTCTCTATCTCAATCATCTCAATCAACACCTATATCCTACTGGCTTTCGCTTCGGTTGAGGCGAATTGTCGCATGGATTGACGTGTTTAATGAGGATTAATACTAATGGCCAGCAATAAGAACTTTAAGCTGGCTTTTGAAATTGGCGGCAAAGTTGCCGCCTCTCTCCCCAAAAGTTTTACTACAGCTAATCAGGCTGTTGCTAAATTAAATGCCGAGCTTGCTGGATTAACGAAAGAACATGGGGAAATTCAAAAGCTACAATCTGTAAAAGTAAAGGTTGGACAGACTGCCCTCGAATATCATAAAGCTGCCGCTCGCGTTGAAGAGTTACAGAAGCAAATAAAAAACACGGCCAATCCAACCAGAGCGATGCTTCGTGACTTTGAGAAGGCAAAAACACATTCATCAAATTTACGAGCATCACTACGTTCTCAGCGTGAAGAACTGGCCGCTTTAAAGTCTGCGTATCAGGGAGCTGATACATCTGCCAGAGCTTTGGCCTCAAGAGAGAAAGAGCTTAAAGCAAGCATTGATCGTAATCGTGAGGCTCAGGCCCGTAGCGTTGAGCAGGTTAACCGCTACAGAACAGCTTTGGCTTTAGCCAGAGCAAATGTTCAGCAAGTGAAAAAACAGCAGGAGGAACTTAACCGGGCATTAGAAAAACAACGTATTGATAAAATTAACAGCTATAAAAATGCGTTGGCTGAAGCACGGAAAAATGTTCTTGCAGTAAAACGTGCTCAGGAGGAGTTAAACCGCGCGTTGGAAAGGCAGCGTGAATTGAAGCGAGAGCATCTTGGTGAGGCAAAGAGTCAACTTGTAAGGTCAGGATTACAAACTGGTGCTGTAGCGGCTGGTGCATTTGCTGCTGCTAACAATGCAGCAAATTTCAATCGTGAAAACAAAATGATTGGTCTTACGGCAGATATGAAGCCGGAAGAAGTTCAGGCGATGGGGCAGGCGATGCTTGTTACCGGAACGGCTACCAACCAGTTTGCATCTGATATTCAGGCCGCTCAGGGTTTTCTCGTCGCTGCTGGGCAGGATTATAAAGAGGCTCAGGCGAATCTACTAACTATTGGGCGAACAGCTACAGCTACTGGCTCTGATATCCTCGATGTCTCGAAAGCATCATTTACATTAAGTGACTCATTGAAGATTGATCCATCTCAAATGAAGTCTGCAATGGGGATTCTGGTTCAGGCAGGGAAAGAGGGAAACTTTGAATTTAAAGATATGGCCAAAAATCTTCCTGTGCTTGGTGCCCAGTTCCAGGCATTAAAAATGGGAGGTAAAGAAGCCGCCGCGACGATGGGGGCAGCTTTGCAGATAGCTCGCAAAGGTGCTGCAACTTCGGATGAGGCTGCTAATAATATGAACAACTTTTTGGCGAAAATACTTTCCCCTGAAACACTAAAAAAAGCAAAGAAAAATTTCGGTGTAGATTTATATAAAATTGTCACAACAGCGCAGAAAAAAGGGAAGAATCCATTCGAAGCTGCAATGCATTCTGTCATGAAAATGACTAAGAACGGAGATCAGAAGTTACTTGGTGAGCTATTTGGCGATATGCAGGTTCAGAACTTTGTTCGTCCGATGATTCAAAACTGGAAGGAATACCAGAGAATCAAAGCAACATCTCTTGGGGCTGGAAGTGCTGTTATTGACCGCGATTTTGCCAACATAACGAAAGACAATGCGGAGCGATTGAAACAATTACGTATTCAGGCTAGCAATGCATCATTAAGTTTTGGTCAGGCCTTGCAACCAGCTTTGAATGCCGCGCTTAGTGTTTTGGTTCCGCTGATTACAAAAATTAGTGAATTTGTAGCTAACAACCCCAATTTTGTGTCTCAGATTGTGATGGCGGCAGGTGCGTTTCTAACCATGAAAAGTGTGGTTATAGCGTGTAGGGTAGCTATGCTGGCTTTATCTGTAGCGACAAAGCTAACACCCTTCGGGTGGATTCAGATGGCTATATCTGCACTGGTTGCCGCAGGAATATTGCTCTATCAGAATTGGGATAAGATCAGAGATTATGCTGTCAGAGTTTGGCCTTCTGTTAAGGAATATACAGTTAAATCATTTGAGGCTATAAAAAACTTTATCTTAAACTTTGACCTCAATGGATGGATTATATCTATGTTTGGTAAAGCATGGGATTATCTTTCCAACATAAACTGGAGTTCGGCAGGAGTAAGAATTTACAGTACATTAATTAGTGCTTTTAAATGGATGTCTCCGCTTCCGTTCTTAATTAAAGCATTTAAACTTACAACAAATTACCTTTCTGGCATTAACTGGAGCGAAACAGGAAAGAAAATCATAGATACACTGGTATCTGTTTTTATGCGTTTTTCACCAGTTGGACTCTTTATAAGAGCATTCCAATCTGTAACGGCTTATTTATCTGGAATAAACTGGAGTGAGTCAGGTGCAAAAATAATTGAGACGTTAATCACTGGGATAAAATCAAAAGCAAATGCTTTAATTAATGAAGTGAAAGGCGTTTTTTCTTCTGTACGTGAGTATTTACCGTTCTCTGACGCGAAAAAAGGTCCATTCTCACAGCTAACAAAGTCAGGTGGTGCAATAATGACTACTCTGGCATCAGGTGTTAGCAGGAATAACAGCTTACAGAATGCAATAGCAACCAAGTTCGGGCAATCAAATTTATCACCTCACGGGATATCTGCCGCCGGGACTTCTGGACCTCGCCAGAACGTTAACGCAGTGACTGGTGGGATAACCTATTCGCCTGTAATCAATCTTCCGGCTGGCTCACCAAAGGAAACTGAGGCGGCAGCTAAAAGAGCATTAGATGCGGGATATTCTGATTTTGAGAAGAAATTGAGTGCTCATATGTTCCAACAACGGAGATTAAGTTTTGGATGATTATAGAACGGTTCAAGGGGACTCATGGGATAGTATCGCGTTAAAGTTGTATGGTAATGAGTACCTGTCTTATCTTCTTATTGATGCTAATACTGAGCACCGCTTCACGGTGCTTTTTTCTGCGGGAATTATTCTTAAAGTTCCTGATGCTCCGGTTATGCCAATATCAGTAAACAATTTGCCTCCGTGGAGACGCAATAGTGTTACGTAAAACGCTTTTTGATGTTATATATCAGAATGTAAATATTACCGCTCATATGTCACCTGATGTTTTGTCAATGTCTTATACAGATAATGAAGATGGTCAGGTCGATGATATTTCTATCATATTAAAAAATGATGATGGGAAATGGTCTGGAGACTGGACACCTAAAAAGGGTGATTTTATTGATTTGAGCTTTAAGCCTATAAATCAAATCGTTCTTGAGTGCGGGAAATTCCAGGTAGATGGCATAACTTGCTCTGGACCACCTTCTGTTGTTGAGGTGACTGCTGTTTCTGTTCCTGTTTCATCAGGCATTAGACGTGATTTAAAAAGTAATGCATGGGAGAAAACAACTCTTAAAGATATAGCAACTTCTATAGCTAAATTAGCTAACCTTGAGCTGTTGTTTCTTATTGATGGTGATAGTAATCCATATTATGCGCGTGAAGATCAAATGGAGGAAAGCGATTTAAAATTTCTCCATCGACTTTGCCAGGATGAAGGGTTGTCGTTAAAGGTCACTGATAGCCAATTAATAATATTTGCTCAAGAGATGTTTGAGCAAAAAGATCCTATCGCTACGCTTACGTTAGGTATTGATGAGATAATCAGATATAGCTTTAGCACACAATCTACTGATTTATATAAAAGTTGCACGTGCAAATATCGCGTACCTAAAAAAAGAAAGTCGCTTTCGTATACTTGGGTAGATCCATCCGTAGAAGAAGGGTCGAATCTTAAGATAAGAAAACTGGTAGCTAATTTAGATGAAGCAAAACGTAAGGCAAAGGCTGCTTTGCGGCTTAAAAATAGATATCAAAATACCGGATCTTTAGTATTGGTTGGAGACACCAGATTGGTAGCTGGTGTAACTATAAATCTGGACGGATTCGGTTCATTTTCTGGAAAATATCTTATATCGAAAGCTGTGCATTCAATTGGGGCTAGTGGTTATACCACCTCGATTGAGGTCCGAAGAGTAATTAATGGGTATTAATTATGAATGATTTAGAAACATTATTACGTCAGACTATAAGAGTTGGCGTTGTTTCTGATATTGATGATGGTGATGTTACAGCAAGAGTTACTTTCGATGATCAGGATAACGTCACTTCGGCAAAGTTATCAGTTATTGTGAAAAATACAGATAAGAATGCTGATTACTGGATGCCAGATATTGGTGAGCAAGTTTTGTGTATCTTTCATCCCGCAGGGCCGCAACAAGGTTTTATTCTTGGTAGTTTTTATGATGAAACACAGAAGCCGCCATCTAATACGGTTAATAAACGCGTCATTAGATTTAATAACGGAACTCGTATTGAGGTAGACAGAGAATCTAATTTACTCCTTGTTGATGCTGTCGGAGATGTAACCGTTAAGGCTACAGGAACCGTAACTATTGATGCTCCAGAAACCATCATTACCGGAAATGCTACAGTTGAAGGATTACTAACCTTCAAAGGTGGAATGAAAGGATCTTCTGCTGGAGGTGTTGCAGCTACAATTTCTGGGGATGTTAAGGTTGTTGGTGGTGATATAGATGTTGATGGGATTAAATCTAAAGGCCACCATCACACAGCTCAGGGGGAATACGCTCCGACAACGGAGGCTCAGGCATGATTGTGGGTATGCTTGGTACAATGCCTTTTGTTGCCTCATCAATAGTGGTGAATACGTTCAACAATTTTAAAAGGACGTCAAAGCGTCGTGTAGCGCGCCATGATGTTATTGGGCTTAAACCTGTTCTGGAGGATATAGGTCCAGATCTAGATGAAGTTAGTTTTAATATGCGGTTGGATACAACACTTGGCATTGTTCCATTGGCTGCGCTTTCATTACTTAGGACAATGCAATCAATTCAGGAAGTAAATCCTGTTGTAATTGGTATTCAGTATTTTGGTAATTTTATAATTACAGATATAGAGGAATCATGGACTTATTTCGGTCCAACTGGGAATCCACGAGTGATTATCGTCGGCATTAAATTACAGGAAGTCGGACAGACCTCTCTGAAAGAAGCATTAGTTGATATTGCTGGCAATATAGAGTCAAAAACTAGAAGTGCGTTAGGTAAATTATTATGAATAATACGTTTACCATATCATCACCTTCTTACTCGATTGATTGGTCGCCCAAAACAGTTGTAGAAGAAGTTTTGCAAAATGTCTCTACTATTATTAATACTCAGATTGGCACTGTACCATATGCCAGAAAATTAGGAGTTAATTCAAGTCTTGTTGATAGCCCCAGTCCAATTTTTATTGCTACAGCAACACGAGAAATAATTCAAAAAATTAGTGAGTTTGAGCCTAGAGCGATTATCCATTCTGTTACTTTTGAAAGAACGGACGTTTCTGATGGTTTTATTAGGCCAAAACTTGTGATAGGAGTTAGAGAATGACGTTGCCGCGTGGTGGTTTGCCAGATATTACTTTCGCAGATTCTAACCCGACTGATATAACAACTCGTTCAATCAGGGCTTTTGAGAGTATAACAGGTGAAACATTAGCACCTGCTGATCCACGTAGATTATTCATCTTGTCATTGTGTGAGATTATTATACAGCAAAGAAAAGCTATCGATTTTTCTGCAAAACAAAACCTTCTTACATATGGTGGGGGTGAATATCTCGATCATATAGGCTATCTGACGGATACGCCTAGGCTGGAAGCTCAATCTGCCTTGACTACATTTGAGTTTAATCTGTCAACAAAATTATCGGGGATATATACAATACCTTCTGGCACTCAAGTTTCAACTGGAAATGGTGTTATTTTCCAAACAGATGTTTTGTTGGAAATACCTGCTGGGAAAACAGTTGGTACAGTCTCAGGATATGCTGTTATACCTGGTTTATCGGGGAATGGCTTTTTACCAGGGCAAATAAATGAGTTGGTGACTCCGTTGCCGTATGTTTCCAGCGTAAGGAATCTAACAACATCTAATTCTGGTGCTGATACAGAGTCAGATGATAATTATGCTGAAAGAATAAAACTGTCGCCGGAAAAACTGTCTACAGCAGGGCCGGAGGATTCTTATAAATATTGGACAAGAACAGCCAATCAGAATATAAAAGATGTGAATGTATATACACCATCGCCCGGAACTGTAGAAATCCGTTCTTTGTTAGAGAACGGAGATATACCTTCTGATGAACTATTGGAGCAGATAAATAGCGTTCTCTCTGCAACTAATATTCGACCATTCACAGATAAAGTTCTTGTTAAGAAACCAGAGAGCATTGAATACGATATAATAATTAAATACTGGATTAACTCATCGGACAAAAACAGAACAACTTTAATTCAAGGTGAGGTTGAGAAAGCTATTGATGAGTATAAACAATGGCAACGTTCGGTTATGGGAAGAGATATAAATCCAGATGAAATTATTCAACGTTTAAAAAATGCCGGGGCTAAAAGATTAGAAATATCAAGTCCTGTATTTACTGTGGTTGGAGAGACGCAGGTCGCCAGAGAGAGAAATATAAATTGCCAGTATGCGGGGTTAGAGGATGGCTGATATCTTTAATGTTAGCTTGTTGGATGTTTTACCTCCTAACTTAGCTAGAGATCCCAACGTGATAGCTATGTCGAAAGCTATCGATAATGAACTACAAGCAATTAACAATTTAATATATAAGACAGAAATATATAGCGTTGTTGATAACCTGGACTCAGTTGTTCTCGATCATTTAGCCTGGCAATGGAATGCTGATACATGGAGGGATAGTTGGCCTGTATCGTTAAAGCGTTCTGTTTTTAAATCAATAATACGAACAAAGCGAATAAAGGGTACAAGGGCAGCGGTTGAAGATGTAGTAAATAGCTTGGGTGGAGAGGTAAACATAACAGAATGGTTTGAAACATCACCACCTGGCGAACCATATACAGCCTCAATTGTTGCTTCGATTAACTCTTTTGATGGTGCCGTTCCTTCGAAAGAGATGTTGGAAGATACGTTAAGAAGTATCAAGAGCGCAAAGTCGGCAAGAACATTATTTACATTTTCGCAAGCAGCCAATGTTTCTGGTGGTGTCGGTATTGTTGGTGCTTGTCAGCCTGTGTCCTATGTACGATTAATTGGCGAGTGCTAATTCGCAATTTGTTAATTCAAGGAATTAAGCGTGAGTAAATTATTATTTACGATGACTGACGCCGGGCGTCAGGAGTTGGTTAATGCCAACAAAACAGGAACAAATAAAGTTGAGATTGTTTCTGTTGGTTTAGGTAGTAGATATTATGTCACGTCAACCTCACAAACAAATATAACAAACGAAATAAAACGACTTACCACAATAGGTGGCAAAGTTGTTTCCCCTGATACAATTCATGTAACGGCGAAGGATGATAGTAAAGATGAGTATGTTGTCCATACAATAGGATTGTATACAAATAAGGGAACGTTGTTTGCTGTATACTCGCAAGAACAAGCAATAATAAATAAAGCATCATCTACTATTGCTTTAATATCAAGTGACATAGCAATCAAGACTCTTGATACTAAAAATATTACATTTGGTGATATTGAGTTTATTAATCCTCCCGCAACCGAAACTGTTGTTGGGGTTGCAAGATTTGCCAATGAACAAGAAATTGATGACGGTACAGATGATTCCCTTGCTGTTTCAGCAAAGCGGCTTAAGCAAGCCATTGTGAAACATGAACAATCACGTAATCATCCTGATGCAACTTTAACCTCAAAAGGCTTTGTTCAACTTAGCAGCGCCACCAATAGCTCGTCTGAAACGCTTGCTGCGACGCCTAAGGCTGTTAAGGCAGCATATGACCTGGCTAATGGCAAATACACCGCACAGGACGCTACCACGGCGCGAAAAGGGATTGTTCAGCTCAGTAGCGCCACTAACAGTGATTCGGAAACGCTGGCCGCAACACCAAAGGCTGTTAAGGCAGCGTATGATCTTGCGGCCGGAAAGGCTCCGTCCAATCACACGCATTCGTGGGAGCAGATAACAAATGTGCCTGTAGCTTCACTGACAGTAAGGGGAATCACTCAGCTCAGTAGTGCAACCAACAGCACGTCTGAAACACTGGCCGCGACATCGAAAGCGGTTAAGGCGGTAATGGATGAAACGAACAAGAAAGCGCCCTTAAACAGTCCTGCGCTGACCGGAACGCCAACAACACCAACTGCGCGACAGGGAACGAATAATACCCAAATCGCAAACACGGCTTTCGTTATGGCTGCGATTGCCGCCCTTGTAGATTCGTCACCTGATGCACTGAACACGCTGAACGAGCTGGCGGCGGCGTTGGGCAACGACCCGAATTTTGCGACCACCATGACTAACGCGCTTGCGGGTAAGCAACCGAAAGATGCCACCCTGACGGCGCTGGCCGGGCTTGCTACTGCGGCAGACAGGTTTCCGTATTTTACGGGGAATGATGTCGCCAGCCTGGCAACTCTGACAAAAGTCGGGCGGGATATTCTTGCGAAATCGACCGTTGCCGCCGTTATCGAATACCTCGGTTTACAGGAAACGGTAAATCAGGCTTCTGGCGCATTACAGAAAAACCAGAACGGCGCAGATATTCCAGGAAAAGATACCTTCACCAAAAATATTGGTGCCTGCCGCGCATATAGCTCATGGCTGAATATTGGTGGCGATAGTCAGGTCTGGACAACCGCGCAATTTATTTCGTGGCTGGAGAGTCAGGGAGCATTTAACCATCCTTACTGGATGTGCAAAGGCTCATGGGCTTATGCAAATAATAAGGTCATTACAGATACAGGTTGCGGAAATATTTGTCTTGCAGGTGCTGTGGTGGAAGTTATTGGCACTCGCGGCGCAATGACCATACGCGTTACTACGCCGAGTACGTCCAGCGGCGGCGGAATTACTAACGCTCAATTCACCTATATTAATCATGGTGATGCTTATGCTCCTGGCTGGCGACGAGACTACAACACGAAAAACCAGCAGCCTGCATTTGCTTTAGGGCAAACAGGAAGCACTGTCGGAAATGATAAAGCTGTTGGCTGGAACTGGAATAGCGGGGTCTATAACGCAAATATTGGTGGCGCATCGACATTAATCCTCCACTTCAATATGAATACGGGGAGCTGCCCTGCTGTACAGTTCCGCGTGAATTACAGAAATGGCGGAATCTTTTATCGTTCAGCGCGTGATGGTTATGGCTTTGAAGCTGACTGGTCAGAGTTTTACACCACAACCCGCAAACCCTCTGCGAGAGATGTTGGTGCATATACGCAGGCAGAATGTAACTCAAGGTTTATTACAGGTATTCGCCTTGGCGGTCTGTCATCTGTTCAGACATGGAATGGTCCCGGCTGGTCTGACAGGTCAGGTTATGTCGTTACTGGTTCAGTTAACGGAAACCGTGATGAATTAATTGATACAACTCAGGCAAGGCCAATTCAGTATTGCATTAATGGGACGTGGTATAACGCGGGGAGTATTTAACGATGATGCACTTAAAAAACATTACTACTGGCAACCCTAAAACAAAAGAGCAATACCAGCTAACAAAGCAATTTAACATCAAATGGCTTTATTCAGATGATGGAAAAAACTGGTATGAGGAACAAAAGAATTTCCAGCCAGACACTTTGAAAATGGTCTATGACCACAACGGCGTTATTATTTGTATTGAAAAGGATGTTTCAGCAATTAATCCAGAAGGCGCAAGCGTCGTTGAATTACCTGATATTACAGCAAATCGCCGGGCTGATATTTCGGGGAAATGGTTGTTCAAAGATGGCGTAGTGATAAAGCGAACTTATACCGAGGAAGAGCAGAGGCAACAAGCGGAAAATGAAAAGCAAAGCCTGTTGCAACTTGTCAGGGATAAAACCCAGCTATGGGACTCACAGCTACGGCTGGGCATCATTTCCGACGAGAATAAACAAAAATTAACCGAGTGGATGCTCTATGCGCAGAAAGTCGAATCTACAGACACCTCCAGCCTGCCAGTAACGTTTCCCGAACAACCAGAATGAGGGAAGGCCCGATATTGGGCCTTAATTTTTACTCAGGCTTTTGTGGCCATTCGGGATTTGCTGTATCCACACGGCTGACCAGAACGCTGTAGCGTTCCCATGACTCCAGTCGTGTGCGTTCCTCATCCGTCGCCATATTCAGCCTGACAGCGCGTTCCAGTGGCTGAATAACGCTTTCAGCTTCAGAAAGCAACGCGACCTTTTGTGATTCGGCCTGTTGTTGCTGTTCGTCTGCTGTATAAATCCGCTTAACCACAGCTCCGTCCTTAAACATCCACTTCCCTGAATCATCGGCACGACGATTGGCTGTTATATCTGGAATCTCAACGACACTAAAGCCTTCGGGATTAAGCGTTGAGGCATCTTTGGTTATGGCAACAATAATATTATTTTCGTCGTATACAATCTTTATGGTGTCGTCCTGAAAGTTCTTTAATTCCTCGTACCAGTTTTTCCCATCTTCTGACCACAACCAGATAACATCAAAATTCTTTGTTAGCTGATATTGCTCTTTTGTTTTTGGATTTCCTGACTTAATATTTTTTAAATGCTGCATAATTTACACCTGTGCTACGTTATACCATGTGCCATTGATGTATTTTTGTATTGGTCTGAAGATGGCTTCATCATCGCCATCTACTTCACCAATGATTCTTAATCCGGTAATTGCGTGTCCGGCTTTTTCATAACGACCACCACGCGCCATCAATTGAACAACACGCGTACCCAGGCGAACATCTTTTACATAGCGTGAATCAAAATTCCCCCAGTTGCTGGGCTGTATCTGACCGTTAACAGAAAATATTACCGAGTTATCTGTATTTCGCTGGCTATAGAAATGCCATCCTGCCTCATCGCCTAACTCTGCAACTACTGGACGGGTTGAAGCACCCCATAAATTAAACGTTGCATTCTTTGTGGA
>SKEZ01000652.1_pt1 | contig 24934 bp, 29 predicted proteins | sample 4843881 | NCBI WGS metagenome assembly SKEZ01 (sample SAMN11008796, study PRJNA524170) | human gut metagenome | isolation source: fecal sample from pouch patient p1, p46 | place: Israel: Tel-Aviv | reverse complement strand
GGCAATGAGTTTGCGGATCAGGTGAAGCTCATTTTGAATGCTAAGACGACGGTAGCTAAACGCAACGAGTTGCATATGTTCACGGTGTTACCGCAACGATGGATCGTTGAACGTTCATGGCGTTGGCTAGACAAATGTCGGCGACTTTGGAAAAACTGTGAACGCGCCTTTAACAGCAGTCTTCAAATGGTTGTATTGGCCTTCCTGAAGATAGTTCTTAAAAGATACTAGACGGGTTCTAAGATGAAAATGGCAAGCGCTGAATGATCATTGGTTCTTTCATATTAAGTGCGATTTTCTTATGGCTGTGGGCTTTTTTTATCTGGACTGCTTGTTCATTGATCCGCCGGGTGCAGTCAGCGTGATGTTCACCCCGAAAATAAATCTTTCCCGTGCTAAAGCCGATGACGGCAAATTTACGTTTTTCGCAAACAGCCGCCATTTTCTCTAAGGTTTGGTCAGAAATACTGTCCTCAGAGTTTAGCAAGCGACGTACAGTCCGATCATTGATCTTGGCTTGTTTGGCAAATTCTGGATTGCTAAGCTTGTTCCTGTCGATATAGACTTGGACTAGTTTACGAACCACTTCACGATTCAATTCGATCACTCTCCATTCAGTTGAAATGAGCCGTTATTGTAGTTAATAGTTACCCCTGATTGCGTATTGAAGACCCAGACATTAGCTTGAAACTGTGATGGATTGTTAATCGACTGCACCAAAACGTGTGTGCCACGCGGTACCAGTTCTTGGCCAACGTACACGGGAATAACCTGATAAGCGACCGCATCGTCTTGGTGTGAGCTAAGATAATTGCGCGTCAGAGTTTCTGTGTAAGCCATACCCCCGGGATTTCGTTGGTCATTGGTACCAACATTTTGAGCACGAGTGCCAAGAATCACATTATGAGTCTGCATATCGCCACCTAGCGACCACGCTAACAGGTGGCTTTTATTATACAGATAACCTCGATAACCGTTAAGTTGGACCATTCGGTTATTGTTGCTGCGGCCAAACCATTGTTGCAGGTTTTTGTTATACACGCCATCAGCGTACTCACCGGCAACCTTCGTGGTTTTAGGAAAGGCTGGTCGCTTGCGTACAGAGCTTGCGTGACTGTGCATTATACTGTAGGTCACAATGGCAGAAACACTTTGCGTTCTTCCTAGATCATCCAAGCCTTCAAAGTAAGTTTGAGCGCGTGTGGTTTTCGCTTTCTGGGCGGCAGCTACTGTTTGCTTAAAACCATTTACGAAGATTGGAACGTTTTGATTAAGCGTTGTGTAGTTTTGCGGGTACTTTGTCAGATCAAATGGCAAGTTGGCAAGATCACTGTTTGTCTGCGCAGTCTCAGTAGTCCTCGTCGATGTAGCAGAGGAAGCAGCGGATTTGGTTGTACTTGATTGACTTGTGTTCGATCCTTGAACGGCTGAACAACCACTGATACTAATTGCTAATACTGTACTGAGGGCTAAAAACCATTCTGTTGTTAATTTCATATTGAAGTCCTTTCTGATTCGTTGTGGTGGCCTTGCTGAGCAAATAACGCCCGGTAAGGCTTAGTTTGCGTAGGGGCGGCGGGCCCTAGGCCGACCCGCACGCCCCGGCAACGTCTTGTCGTTTCAGGGTAGGTAACTGGCAAGTCCAGTTTGTACCTAAACCCGATTGGTTGCCGGTTGTCTGCTATCGTGCAAATCATGCAAGACTTATGCATAAAGCTTGTGGCGTGCCGCCACGCGGGCAAGCCCGCAGGAACCTTTCTACTGCCGGTTTTTGCCTTGCTTTGATTCCGCATTCAACCAGCAACAAAGCTGCTAAGGAACAAGTTCCTAAGCAGCTCTAGCAGAAAAAACAAGGGCCGGGCAAAATTTTGTTTCGCAAAGAACACTCCACAAATTTTTGCCACTTTCGCTACGCTCACCCTTGCGTTTCCTGCCGTAGCTGGTGTGCCTGTTACATCAAAGGCGGCTTCAAAAACCGCCGGTAGAAAGGGTGTCAGCAATGGAGAAATTACCATTTTACCTGCCAATGATTGAAGACGATGAGGAGAGTGTTTTTGACAGTTGGCCAAATGGACAAAGAACACACGATAAATTGAGTGAGGGGTTACGTCCTTACATTCAAGAAATTGCTGTTAAAAGTCAAACGACCAGTCAAATTGAGAGAGACCGTTACGGCAACCAACGCCTAGCCTTTTATGCCAACGGGTGCGATACACCTTATTACGTTACCGAAGACTTCCTACTTACGCCTAATCAAACTCACGATGAAAAGAAGCTGTTAGTGACAGCACTTATGCTAGGCGATAGCAAGCTGACGGCGGTTGTATCTGACCAGTTACTAGCTCAACTTTCACCGAAGACCCGCGTATTTGCAAAATATCAGCTCATCAACCAACCAGCACAACAGTTTATGGACGAACACATCAGCATTCAGGTTATCAAATAGGAGGCTACCATGATTGATATTAGAAATACTTACAAACCTAATGTTCTGGAAGCTTGGATAAAGGAAACGAGAGAAGCCGGCAACTACGTGAGTGCTGAACTTGTCCAGTTACACGACGACCCACAACTAGGTAATGCTCTTGTGCTAGGCTTTCGCTTTGCTAAAACACCACGAGCACTTGTTGATGAAGACATAGTGTTCAGCTTCACTCACGAAACTAGCGGCCCAGTTTTTTGGCAGTTGGTCGGTGTGACGGAAGCGTACGCTAATGATTTCAATGAAGAACTAGCAGTTGCATAAAGGAGTGTAAACAATGACAAAAGGAAAGCTCTATCAAGTCAGCATTGACGAAATCGAATATCATCCTCACTTTATTATGGTTTACGCCAGTGAAGACGCGACGGACGAAGACCTACAGCGGCTCGCAACAGATTTCATTTTGAGCCAAAATCCTGAACTGCGCGAGAGTGATTTAGTCGATAGCGTCATTGTTGAACCCGGAGAGATGAATGAAGAACCAGATGTTGTAGCCGAAGGGCTACATTTTCCTAAGAGCGTTTGGGGAGTCAAAATGGGCTTACTTTACGCGCAAGCTGTTCACCATGCTACCTACGATGATGATGAGTTTGATGAGGTGGCTTACGTTCGGGACGAAACACAGGCGAAACGATTTGAAACCGAGGCCGCCGCAAAAGAATTTGCTAAATGGCTCAACCCGAATTGTGAAGTTGTTCCACTGGAAGAAGGTGACGACCATGATTGACCAACAACAAGCACAAGTCGCATTGAGTGAAGTCATTGAAGAACTGGACAGCGATACCTTTAATCGCTTGCGTCACGCGTTAGAACTCGTTGATGCTTATATTCGGCAAGGAACAGAAATCGAAAGAGGTCTTTAACCGTGAAAACTGCCTACGACGAAGTTGTGAAACAGCCATGTGACAAACTCGACCAGACCATGCAGGACATGACTTATTGTTACAACGAGACTGTGGTACCTAAGAAACAATACAAGAAACTTCTGACGAAGCAACTTGAAGAGGTCGTGGCTGTGAATATGGTCAATGCCTACTACAAAACACTTGCTGAATTCAACAAAGGTAATCGAGAGTGGTTCGTACTTGCTATCTTGTGCATTGAATTAGGAGTTAAGCCTGACAAAGCCAGTGCGCAGGAATTAAGCGCCCTGCAGATGATTTCTAGCAACATTACTGGTAACCAAGCACCGCTACTCAATCCAAACATCAAGAATGCCTTTGAAGGTGCTACCAAGACTTAAAGAGTGCAAGCGCAATCTAGTCAGATTGTGCTTTTTCTGTTATAATGAGAATACAAACAGGGAGCACCCCCATAAGAGTGCTCCCCTAGCAGAGCCGTTTAAGACGGCGGTAACTATTAGGTTAAATAACCGTCAGCTAGCCAAAGCGAAGACGGTTATTTTTTTTGCTGATTTTTAATCAGCTCAACAACTAATGCTATCAGGGCTACGACAAACGTGCCGAACCCTAGCATAAGCTGTAAAGCGTCCGAAATGGACACAAGGCTTCTCCTTTCGTTGGTATCGTGGTACGTTGGTTTTTACACCATAAGCACCACCTCCAATCTACGGAAGTCGCCACCGTCTTTAACTTTTCTGCCACGTCTAGTATAGCATATAATTGGCTTCGTTCTTAGAGGCGCAAGGCATACAGCTATTTGCTACCGAAAAAAAGCCTCTTCGGCCAAGGCCGAGAAGCGTGGGGCGCCTGCCCCGCCCACGCGCTTCGGGCATCTGCCTGCCGCGAGGATTCAATCCGATCTCGGCAACATGATGCAACGGAACGGCAAAACCCAGCCGTTCTCGTCGCCAGCTCGACTGAAACCCAGCAGGTAGGGCATTACATACTTTGCTCTAGTCCTGATGCACGTTGTTTTTTCTGCTGATGTTGGGGCTTAACCGGCTGCGTTTGTTGATACTTCTGCTCATCTTCTTTGTCTACAGCGTTGTACCCATACTGCTTAATGAGATAGGCGCACTGTTGAGGATCGTTGGCTTCAAAGTAGCCCACAACTTTATCAGGCTGTTTAGTATCCACTAGCGCAAATTCGTCCTGACCCTTATCAACTAGTTGGGCCGTTTTTCCATCCTGACAACGATAGGTTTGTTCTAACTGCTGATCCATTGCTGCTGGGTGTTGGGCCAACTTAGCTAACTCATTCCAGTCTTTAGCAATTTTAGTCACCGGCAAAATGCCATTGTCAGCCTGGTAACGTGTGTTGTAGTAAGAAGATTTTGCTGCTAAATGGTCGCGGTCATGATCCTCAATACCAGGATTTAATTTTTTCGTAATGGCGTCCCAATTAGGCTTGTTATCATCGGTGCGATTAGCTTTGATGAATTTTGCTGCGGTTAGTAAAGCCTCATCTGAATTAAAGTTAGTTTTTCCGGTGTTGATGAGCACGCTGCTTTTGGCAATGGCTTGTGGCAGCGGAAAAGCCTGCTGGTAGTTCGTTGAAAGGTTGGTTGTTGCTTTAGCTGCTGCTGCCAATTCACGCCAGTCAATGCCCGCTTGATCTGCAGCTTGTTTCAAGCCTTGGTAAGTTGTCTGAGTGATCGCATTATCCTGTGGAAAGAGCGGCTTAAAAGTAGTTACCTCAGCCTCGGTATTAGCTAAGATGGAGTTTTGCAGCTTGTCATAAAGCTGATGACCGGCAGGGTCATTGTCGGAGCCAACATAAATAGTGGCTGGCAATTGCCCTTTTGTTTTATACATATTGACCGCCATATTCACGACACTTTCAACTTTGGTACCATCAACTGAGGCAATCATGCAATTCGTTAGCTCTGGGTGTTGTGTCCAGTAACTCAACGCATCAATCGGTGATTCAAAGACATACAAGTCTTGGGGTTTCCCCAAACTAAAATTGAAACCAAAATCAGATTGCGAGTTTGCGGCGATCTTTTTTTGCGTGCCACGTTTACCGTATTGTTTAAAATCAATTTCAGTGCCTTGAATACTTGCGCCAACGGCCTTGCCATTTCGCGCCCATTGAAAGATCAGATTGTTTTGTGAGTCCTGAAAAATGAGGCCCTTTTGGTACAGGCGGTCAACTAGATGAGGATTAATCCCTCTGGCGATGGTGAGGTAATCCCGCGCTCGATCAAAGCTATCAGCTCGTTTTAAGTAGTTATGATAGGCTGCCTTAGGCGCGGTCTGAATCTTTGTTTCACCGTAGTGACCAGCATTAAGAAACTTGACAGCTTGATAAAAGCCTTTCTGGTCTAAAAAGGTGGTGGCGAATTCAATCGCACCACCACCTAAATTCTGGGAGTTCCATTTCCATAGATTCTTTTTTGCATCAATAACTAAGGAGTCGTGATCGACACCGCGGTAGTAATCGCGGGCATCCTCCTTGCGATCAATGCCAGCACTACGCGCAATATCAACTAAGGCCAATTTACGGGCACGATCAATTTCAGATTGCGTCAAACGCTCACGTTTACCGCTATTGAGGTTTGTTGTTTGTTCCGGAGCATCGTTAAGCGTTGCTTCTGTAGTCTGTGCTTGATCAAAGTCCAAATTTTGAGCAGCTTGATCAGACAGCTCGATCGTATGCACACTGGCCTCATTGATTTCTTTGAGGGCTTGTGCCATCACTTTAGGATCTTTCGCCCAAGTGGCCACATATCCTAATGAATAGTCACCAGTGTCGATGCCAATGTTTTGCATGGCAATATAAGCAACAGATTCGGCTTGCGCTTCTTTCCAAGCGCGTGGTCGATCAGCAAATGCCTGACCAATGCCATGTAGCTGACTGTGGCCGTACTCATGAAACAGCGTCTTGAGTTTCATAGCCGCATCTGTTTATTGTGGACTAATCACAATTTCTTGGGTAGACGGCCGAAAGAAACCACGAACACCCGGTTCATCAATAGGGGCTTCACTGACCTTAACGTGACCTTCGGTATTAATGGCATCGACGACAGCGTGATATAAACGCTCCACGTTTTGGTGATCGCCCAACCGCTCCTTAATAAAATCTGTTGCGGATAGTAAAGCTTTGCCGTTGGTTTGACTGACATCGAATACTGAGCCGTAGCGATAACCAACAATTGCTCGTTCAGCGGTCGTTTTATATTTGACCTGTTCTTCTGACGTGAGCTTCTTAACGATTGGCATGGTGATCTTGATGGCGTGTTCACCCTTGCGAATGTGACGACCTAATTTGTCCCACTGCTTAAAACCGGCAACCCGCGTTGCATTAGGATGCTGCATATTAATCAAGAGCACATTACGAACAGAGTAGCCATGGAAGGCAGCATTTTGCCGAAGGTATTGCTTAAACTTTTGAGTATCAGCAAGTGCGCTCAATTGTTCTGTGGCTCGCTGCGCCATCTCATGTTCCCAGGCTTTGATCTCAGCTTTAGTCCTCGCCATCTTCACCATCCTCCTCCCATGTGACGTTGTTTTCTGCACCAGGAACTGGTTTGATGATCGGCTCCAAAGCGTATAACGGTCGATACTGATTGTCGGTAATCCGCTGCCAAGCGACCTGTCTCATTTTGATGGACGTTGGTTGCAAGCTAAAAGTTGGATACTCATCTAATCTATCAATGACAGGCAGCTCACTACCGAGCACTTGCATTTCATCTGCATAAATAGGTGGCATAACCATCTTCCTTTCTATATAGAAGGCAAACAAAAAACGCCCTAGTAAAAGCGCGTCTGTTGTTCCTGTTTCTTCTTGTCTTTTTCGCGTTCGCGATCCTGATCAGCCTGGCGTCTTTGATATTCGCGTTTGGCTAACCGCTGTGCCTTGATATCGGCGCTGAAAATCTTTTGTAGGCCATTCAAGTGATTGGCTACTGATGGTTGATGCTGCGTTTTAGAGACTGCTTCCTGCTCAGAACGATAAGCTGATATATCTTTTAAAATGCTGTTACCCATCCGAGCGTACAGCTCATGTAGCTTGTTATCGGTGTAGTCTTGCGCACGGTTAGCTTCTTTTGTGCCACTGCCATACAAGGCTTCACGGAAACGTGTTTCTTGTGCGAGTAGTTGTTTAAATTCGCCCAACTCTTCTGGCTTACAACGCATCAAATAGTTTCGCGACATGGCATCTAACTGCTCACGATATGGCTGCATGGCATTGTTGTTGTACTTCCAAAGACGCCGATCACGGGGTAAGCTTTTGACCAGCTCTTGATACCTAACGGTAAAGTCTAGGCTGCTCTGATGACGCCAAACAGAACGCTGATCGGGTTGTAGTCGTTGACGAATGAGTTCACTGATTCGTGCAAGTGAACGATCGCGATCAACCATTTCGTTAGCAAATGCCGCCTTGAAATGGTTCAAAATTTTCTTAGGCACATAACCCTTGCGCTGCCATTCTTGATAGGTTTGACCGTGCTTACCTTCGACTGTAACTCGTTTCCATTCACGGGTAGGTTGTGGCTCCACAATGGCAACATGAATATGAATGTTGTCTGTGTTGCGGTGAATCGCGGCAGACCAAATAGCCGAATGTGCCATACCCATCTTGCTGGTGAAGTCGTGCATGGCGACCCGGGTAGCGTCACGCAACTTAGCTTCATCTAATTGTTTGGTCTTCAGATTGTAGACATTGTTTTCAGCTAGGAAGTCGTTACGGAAACTGAATACGGACTGCCACATGACCGACTGATGTTTTTGTGCCACGGTGAATTGTTTCTTTAACTGAACGCGTTGTGTTGGTATTAGATGATCGTATTGATCAGTGAAGATGCCGGAAATTTTTTTGGATTCTCCATGTAGTGGTTGTAGCCGTCAACTGACAGAATGTTTTGTTGGTCAAAGTGATCAATCCGAATCGCCTCGTCTCGATCAATGTAGTTGATGTAGCTGCCAAACTTTTTGGCATGGGCTGCGACAAAATCGGTCACATTGACAATGCCAGGTGATACACGATTAGGCATCAGCACCACCACCTCGATGGTGTACTTGGTTCGTTTGGCGGCGAATGTACTCGGTCTTAATCTGGTCACTGACGATCTGACGAGCAACTGTTGTTGGCTTCATTGTGTCATCGGGAATGGGCAAATTATCCCAGCCGTTTTGAACGACAACACCGTCAAATAGTTTCAGCAAGACCAACATGTTACGATCGGTCATCGTCACTTTCTTTGTGGTGGGTTTGAGCTGCTTCATAACCTCCTGCACAATTTCATGGACTAGTTGTTGTTGCTGAGTAACTTGTTGGCTCAGTTGATGGTGTTCATCCATTAAAGACTTGAGGGCAGCACTTAAAGTTTTTAGATCATTCTGATCCATATATTTTTGAACGTCCTCTGGATTAGCGAAGCCTTCAAGGCTGGAATCCAAAGTCACTGTTTTTCTAATCCTCATTAGGCAACCTCAACCTCCTAACCGCATCAACAAAGTCAAGATAGGCTTTCGTATTTTGCTCAATGATGACTGCCATCTGTCTTGTTAGTTCGCGCAAATCTGACACATCACCACTGAGCAAGTGGCCGGTTGCGTCATGATGAATGAGTTCGCGAAGATAGGCTTCTCGTGATAGATGAGCACGTTTAGCAGCGGATTCAATACCCGCCAAATCTTGCTCAGATAAGTCTCTCACTTTCAATTCTGGCATTCTTTTTTCCTCCTTTAAAATAATGACGCCAACGAAAACGTCACTGATGTGATAGCCACGCTTCCAAAATATTTGATTTGTTGACCCTTAGGTTGTACTTAGCAAGCTCCGGATTTTGATTTAGTTTCCGTTGCTTTTCAGCTACCAACTGATCCAACTTTGCGATTGCCTGATCGCTCAAGGTAATCATGACTCGACGTGTTTCGTTTTGTTTATCCATCTCAAAACCTCCTTCGTAGTGATGATGAATTGTCATCTGGAAATCCATTACAACGTCGAAATTGCATCACGTTACCGGACGATTTTTGGTAAACGATTGCGACTACTTTAGTCAAAACGTGAACGTTTTTCACTAGGCAAACGAGCAGAAAAATATGAGTTGCGAACCAACCGACCTCAAAAACGGCCCGATCGGAACAAACATATTTTGAAGGCGATCTGGCACGCCCCTAAATAAAGAAAGAGCATAAGGTAAATCTGACCCCAAAAGTGGGTTAAACCGCAGTGCGGTTTGATTTATGGTGGGGTCACGTTCCGGAGGGAATGTTGAATATTTACGTTAAATCCAACATTAGCAAAATAGGCAATGTTGGATTTTAGAAGAAAATTCAACATTTGACGACAGGTAATAGTCCCTACGGCCAGTTGACTTACAGAGATCAGTGTTGGATTTTTTTGCAATATTTAACATTTAGCAAAAATTGAGGTTGATGGTGAGTGCGGACTCATTTTTGGTGTTACATCATTCGCACCTCAATAACGCATTGACTGTAACACCAAGTGCACTCTTGGAGATGCGATCGTTGCAAACGCACATGCGCACTCAATGATCAGCGTAATGCTGATAGCGCTTCTCGTAACTTTGAAGGTTGCTTTGCGCCACTTTAATGGCACTTTGCGTATCGCTGATGTCCTGTTTCTTGTCTTGTATATTCGTCTCGGTTTGCGTCATGCGTTGTTCAGTTGCTCGTTTTTGCTCGCCGACTTGTAAGTTGGCGGTGTCTTTCTGACGGGCTAAACTAGTCTTCAAAATTTTCAGATCATGATTGTATTGGACAAGCTTCTTTTCTAAGGAAGCGACTCGGTTGGTCGTGTTGCTGCGCAAAATCTTGAGGTAGTTTTTAAGATAAATGCCTTCTGTTAGGGACGTCACCTTGGTAGGATGGCGAAGGTCTAGGAGAACAAAATCAATGGTACTCGTGACCCCTGACAAGTCTTTTTTGGAACCTAGTTTGACAAACAAGCGGCCATTGTTGATCGCACTTTTCTTAAGCTTGACCACGTAATAATCATCAGCGATCTGTTTCAATTGGGTATGGAAGTCACTGCCGCTATGTGTCTTTTTAGTCACGACGACAGTTGTTAGAGGTGGCAGTGGGTCAATGGTGTTCTTGGTAACATAGAAGTACATGGCGGCGTTTTGCTTGTCTGTATCGACTCCAGCAAATTGAAACTGGTTGTTGCCTTGATCGAAGGTCTGACCAAGACTGATTTGTTTGTTGTCGGTTTGACGAGGCCATAAAACGATCGCAAAAATGAGCAAAGAAAAAGCTGCTAGAAGAATACCCAGCAGCTTGACGTAGCGGAGACTGTACTTGTTTTTGTCTTGAAAGTGAATACCTTGATTCATCATTTTAATGTTCACCTGCCTTACCACCAGCCAGCACTTTGTCAATTTGCTGCTCTTGATGACCCGTATACTGTGTCACCACTTTGCCCTTTTTATAATGAACTAGGGTCGGTACCTTCGTGATGCCTAACGCAGCTGCCGCTTCCTTGTTTTGCTCATTAGCAACGCTGGCAAACTTGAGTTGTCCGGTTACTGAACGCCAGAAGTAAGTGCGATAAACTTGCTGGCACACTGAACACGTAGGACTGTAGTAAAGAATATATTGATCCTTCTTTTGTGCATTGATGGTGATTGGTGTTGCCACATTGATCATTGCCTTCGGTGCGTAAACATAGAGCGCTGATAAAGAAGCCGTAGCGATGACAATACCGATAACAGCATTGATGAGGAAATGTCTAAACGGATGTTTCACGGTGTCACCCCCGATAGTGCGCGGTTAGAATCAAAGGCAGCTAACTTGTAGTCGTTGCTGACCTTCCTGACCGTCCCTTGAAAAACCATCGTGGTTTTCTTATTTGTGTTCGTCTTGTTGTTACCAAGTTCGTAACGTGCCATTAACAAGTAGTCATCACCCTGTGGCGTGACAAAAATGCGCAGGTCGTTAATAGTCGATTCTTGGAACCCATTCGCGCTAATGGGTGTGTCACGATCAGGCATGAAAGTCTGGATCGCCTCACCCGTTAGGTAAGGTTTCATGGCTTCATACTGACCCATTGTGGTGGCCGTTTTAGGCGAGTACATGCCTTGCAAGAGACCGTTCATCATTGCTGTAATCTTCTGTGTTGTGTCTGTTAGGTTGTCTGATTGAGATGATGTCGTAGTCGACTTTTTACTAGCGTTGTCAGCTTGATTTGACGCACGATCGGCCTGGTTAGAAAGTTTGAGCGCCTCTAATTGCGTCTCTAATGATCCATTTTTAGATGCCATGGTACGGAGTTCTTGTTTCTGCTGACTAATATTTTTGTTGGCTGTATTGGCTGACGTCCAGCCATAGACACCGGCACCAAGTGCAAGAATCATCATGACACTTACCAGCATTGTTTTACGATTCATGTTTACCTCCTTGTTCTATGGTCTGACTGCAAAGTCTGGTTCATAGTCTTTATAGGGACGAATGTGACAGACGTCATTGGGTTCAGGTTCCTCGATCACTTGACCATCACCAGCGTAAAAAGCAACATGATGTGACGCGCCGTGGTCACCATAAAAGATCATATCGCCTTGCTGTAATTCACTCATGACAGGTTTGCCGCCGTTGAATAGCATCGTACCTTTGCTTTCCAGTGACACCGTGTATTGTGGGTAAGATTTATGCGTGACTTGCATTAAGACGTAACCAACAAAGCCGGAACAGTCCATGCCAGTCGCTGGAGATTTGCCACCCCAGACATAAGGAACGCCAAGATATTTCTTCGCTTCGGTAATGATGGCACTACCGTTACCCACACTTCCAGCGCCAGAGTTGCACGTCGTTTCCAATGTGGCACTGGCATCTGCTCCAAATTCAAGCATTGTTTTTTTGACGGATGGTACCCAGCTGGCATTCAGTCCCGTGGGATCGTTAGCCGCACCCACAGGACAGTAGACCGAACCAAGCTTCTCAACCGTTGATAACTGTCGCTCGACAACCAGGTTATGCAAGGTGGCCGCCGTTGCGTCGATGCCTGATTCAATAGTCGGATATGAAATGATGGTGCTACCTGACATCTGGCCTGACGGATTGTTTTGATTACGCACGGCCGAACTTTTTCCCCACCCACTTTCGTGTCCCATGATGGACGCAAAAAGAGCAGGCGAAACGCCTGCCTTGTTGGCTGCTTTGATAGTGTAGTCCGCTTCATCTTTGAGCACGCCACTCGTAAAATATTTGGCCCATGCTTGCTGATAGGTGTCTTTGTTGAAATTCCCCGTGGCCGAAATGCTACCGGTAATATCGCAGTCGCTACCGCCACCTTTCTTATCGTTCAACCCAGCAAACATGGCTGCAATGAGGACCATGAACAAAACAAAAAGCAGTACGAAACTGCTTAAGCTTCCAAAGATCAAACGCAACAACCAACGTTTGCTAAGAGTTTTCACATCAGGCACCACCCTTGAAGATGGCAAGTTCTTGCTTCGTCACCTGGAAGTGCATATGCAGTTTTTCAGATCCTAGAAGGAACATTGCTTCACCTTTATCAAACTTAGGAATCTGTAAAAACTCGCTAGGTGACAGAATATCACCTAACAACTGGCGCAAAATACGTGGGTTCTTTTCTGTTCCAATGGTTGTCGCATCATGCTTCAAAACAATCTTGTATTGGCATAAGGTATAAATCTGCCTGAGCGCATTAATGGCGCTGACTGTGTCTCGGTCTTGCGCATTATCACCGCTAGGAAACATTCGCTCCAACCGCTGTGTTGCTAAGCAAATGGCACCAAAGGCTTTACGATCTTCTGACATGATTCGGACAAACAGATCGGCCACATAAGCCTTGTTGGTGTTCAACAAAGTGTGACATTCATCAACGACCAATAAGAAGTGGTGAATATCCTCAAGCGATCGCTCACCGTCATCAAATGCCTTCTTTTCAATCCGTCCTTGTTTCATACAAACGTTGTAACTTGAGATCAGCGCATTATAAATCTGCAAGTCCTGTACTTCTTCTGGGTAAGAATCTGCAAGCGCTGAAAGGTCATAAGAGACCACTAACTCACCGTCATAATCAGGCAAGGTAGAATGCACATCAAACAATTCGCCATAAGTCTTCCGCAAATTGTTAAGGGTGACATAGATATGATCTAGCAGTTTCTTTTCCATATCGTCTGTGCGGTTTTGGCGTTTTTGATCAACAAAGTCAATGAGTTGACTGAGCGTGGGATAATCATTGGCGTCTCGTTCCGTAATAAAAGGCTTCTGAGTTAAGCCAATGCTGTCTCCCAGAAGCCCTAGTTGACGATACAAGCCGTCGCACTGGGTTGCAAAGTATTGTGCCTCCTGCCCGCTAGCGTCGTGATTAAACAAGCGATATTTCACACTCAAGTCCTTGAGATGAGCTTTGTAGCTGCCAACTGGATCAACTTCGTTGCTATCACCCACGGTCACACTTGGATAAACCTGCAACAGATTGATTGTGCCATCACGACCATCTAAACTAACGACCTTCCCGCCTAAGGCGTGTACCGTGTCTCTAAATTCACCAGATCGATCAAAAATACGCACCAGGTCACTCCTAATCGCGCGCTCCCAAATAATCTTTTTGAGCTGCGTTGATTTACCTGATCCCAGGTCACCACTCAAAAACAGGTTGTAGTAAGTTCGCTGCTTATCGACTAAAAACTGATCCCAATAGACGGTTCCGCCAGTCTGTGTGTAGCCAAAATAAGACCCGAACGGGTCATTTAAAGAGGTTTGATTATGTGCAAAACTCAAGCCTAACACTTCACCGCTAAGCGGAATCCCTTCGCGCGCATTCTTCAAGTACCGCTGTTCACCAGCAGGTAGAAACATCGCCTGGTACTCTTCCATACCTTCACCGAGGAAGACTGAGGCCTTGAAGCTCATTTTGCGAATCTGCTTCACGACTTCGTTTACTTTACGTTCCAATTGATCACGAGTTGCTGCATAACAATACACTCGAATGTAGGTCTGCCTGATGACCTCACCGTCTTTACGTAGTGCTAAGCTCAATGATCGCAGCGGATCAATTTCATTTTGAATCTCATCAGAATCGGCAATATTTTTCGCATGATCTAATTGCACGGTCAGTTCCGTAATAGCCTCCGCAATATTGTCGACGAAATCGGCTTTAGTATTATTGACCGTATCCACCGTTGTTGTCACTCCAGGGATTTCAGTTATACCTGTGAGCCAAAAGTCACTGAACTCCTCTGGAATATCAAAAATATGGATCGTTGCCATATAGTGATCACCCATATTCAGATAAAGTTCGTTGCGCGTATCAATACCACCTGCAGGTTGCGTTTTAAAAACAAAGTGCTGATCTAAATCAAGCTTCTTCAGTTTCACTAACACTCACCTCCGGATTATTCATCATTTGTAACATCTTCTCCTTTTCGGCAAGTCCTGCACGCTCAAAGGTGTAAAGCGTTGAAGCATGCCTAGCTAATTCGAGATTTCTTTCTAGCTCCGGCACACTGTCGCCAAAGAACCAGATCCAACTGCTTAGCTTGCGATAGGTTTTTTCTAGCTGCTTAAGAACGGCTAGATCGTGTTGTAACAGCTCAAGATAAATGGGATTACGAGTCTGCTCAATTTTCCGCCGGAAATAAGTCTGTTGCCGTTGGTTGGTCTCTGGAAAATTCATGTATAGTTCCTTGATCGAACCAGGGTATTGTTGATGTAACCCCCAAAGCTCACTCTCAATTTGATCAGCGTCTTGAACGGACAGTTCAAACAAGTCAAAGCTTTTGGGTTTGAATACGTCCGCATAAAACATGAGACCATTGTGAGCCAGCTTAATGTAGCCAGAATTAGTGATACCAACAACTGGATAAATACGACCAACACCATCCTTGCGTTCCTTTTTCTTGGCTGCCTCTTTTTGGCGTTTACGTGCTTCAACAGCGTCAAACTTTGTTGCCACGATGCTCACCTCGCTTGAATAGTAGTTGTCTAATTGGATCGTCAATTGCATGGTAAATGACCCGCTTGCGCAGTAACAACTGTTTCATAACCTGCAAGTTGTTCTTTTGTGGTACACCGGATTGGATTCGTAACGCTGCAGTTAGCACAAACATTAAAATCAACCCAAACAACGCGACAGCCATGGGTGTTGTCACTATTAACACAACAAAGGTGACCCCGGAAACAGCACCTGCAATGAAGACATCGCGTATGGTCAGGAGTTTGTTGTATTGTCCTTTGACAATGAGACGGCGCGAATAAATCACCTTATGAGCCATTTAAGTCACCTCCTAAAGGTTGGCTGTTCATTATGATTTTGATATGAGTTCTTTGCACTTTGGATTACTTTGCGTGTATTGCTTGGAATGGCAGCACCGCGATTATAGGAACGCTGTGCCAACCGAACGGTTTGCGAATGCTTGGCAAGTGCCGGAACGACTCTGCCGCCCCACATTTGACCTAGCGTCCGTGTCTCAGCCGGAATCTGCTGTGGCGCTGAGCCAGTATCAACGGCTTGCGTTCCAGATTCTAATTGCGTACCACTATCTGGACTAGTATTCCCTATTGATCCTCGGTTTCCCGCCTGACTATCAACGTTGCTGGTCGCTGATTGGCCCCGGGTGTTAGTCCCAATCGTAAAGTTTGATCCTTTTGGAGCCGGTTGCCCCATCATACGTTGTGCTGTTTTAGGTTTTGAAAGCTCGCCTTGATCTCCTTGCATTGGTTCACTACCACTCAGTGAAGCCATGTCTTGCCCAGCTGCTGCTGGTGCCTCACTGGCTGGTTCTGTGCCACTCAACGAAGCCATGTCTGGCCCAGCTGCTGCCGGCATCTCACTTGCCGGTTCAGTGCTACTGAGCGAAGCCATATCTGGCCCCGTGGTTGCTGGTGCCTCACTGGCTGCCTCTGTACCGCTCAACGAAGCCATATCTGGACCGGCAACGCTCGATGAAGTTGGATTAGCGTCTGTGCCACTTTGTTTGCCAAGCGTTGGATCTGTTGTCGCTGGTGTTTCCAGATCAGGTGTGGCTGCGTTTTGTTTGGCTGCTTCTACACCAATGCCATCAATGGATGGTTTACTACCGCTAGAACGATTACTCTTATTGCTCCTAAAAGCATTTGCAAAACCAGCACCATATCCTGCCGCACGAGCAGCGCCATGCGCCGTTGCGTGTGCCACATTGCTAACACCACGTGCCATACCACGACCTAGGCCACCAGCAGCTCGAAGACCCATCGCACCACCAACAAGGGTTGCCCCAATACCGCGGGCTCCACCATCCATGCCAAACAAACTTGTCACAATATTTGGTCCGTTAATCAAAAACATAGCACCAGCTATAATTCCGAAACACTGAGCCACTGGGCTTTGTTGATTTGATGGATTCGCAAGGGCACTTGTCCAGAAGGTGAATAGTTGTAACATTACCGAGGTTAAAAACAACACAATGAAGGTATCGCGCAGCTTTTGTATCAAGGCTAAATTACGTTTGCCTGAATCAATATCAGACAAGGCCATTCCTTGCGCCAGCATGGTAATAAAACCGATTTCCATAATGGATACGAAAACCTTGATAATGACCAAGATGATCGCAATGGTAAACGCAAATAACTCGAAAAACGTCAGATACGGATGAAAAGAGTAACGGTAGTAAGCAATATCGTGGAAGAATGCCTTCATATCGCGTAATTGATACTTACCGTCACCGCCCATTGTCAGCTGATGCGACATGATTTCATTCCCAGTCGCATTTAGTTTGGAACCAGCATGATTCAATAGCGTATTCCCAGTATCCAGTGTTTCATTAATATCTAGGTTATTGACGTCGTCAATCGTTTTAATGCTCGTGCTTGGATTGGGTGATAGGGATTTCCAACCATCATTGTTGACCCGCATTAAATCAGTCATATTGTTGGAGACGATTGAGACCGCCGGACGAGCTTTTTGTAGTGATGTTCCGACGCCAGCAACGACCAATCCAGACAGGGTTGACGTCAAGGTACCAAGGCCAATGAAGATAAACAACGCCACCATGAGATTGTTTATCTTCTGGTGAAAGTCAGTCTTGGTACGATGAATCATCATGAAACCGACCCAAGCAATCCCAAGCGTACAAAGAACCCAAAAGATGGGTTGATACGCGGCAACAAAGCCACTGACATCTTTTGAGTTCCAAAAGTCGATGAGTTTAAACGCTTGACCGTACATACTGGTCAAACCATCAGCCAAATTCGCTAACATGCGAATAATTTGCCAGCCAATCCAGCGTAGGCCATCGTTGATCCATGTTGCTTTGTGCAACACTGGCTGAAACTTTTCCAAATATTCAATGGTACTCAAGCATTGTCACCTTCTTTCTTCTTGAATGCGTCTAACTTTTGATAGGCAAAATCCAGTTGCGCAGCAAAGCTCTTCATGGCTCGCCGTGCATTTAGCCAATGAGTCATCGCTTCAACAGAATCCAGCGACTGATATTCAGCGTAGTCATCTTGTGTGAGCAGCTCCTGAACGCCCTTTTCAATCATTTGAAGTTGCGATTTACTAAACAAAGTCGATAGCGGCGTCGCTTGTTGATCAATCTCTGTAGTGATTTGTTTCTTAGGGTCTTTAGGTTCCGGTTCCTCTGAGCGGTGAATATTGTCCTGATCTGATTTTGAATCCTCTGTCGATTTTTTTAAGTCCAATGCTGGTGTGTTTTCTGTATTTTGATCTGAATTTTCGTCAGTTGCTGCTTGTTCAGACGCATTTTGCTCTACCTGCGGCTCATCGTTTTCGGTATTGAGTGAATGACCATTCACTTTAACTGTGATTTCAGGATCATCATTTTCATTCTGCGGTTCAATCGTTGTCACGGTAATATCCAGCAACATTTTTTTGAGATCAATGTCGTTATGCGCTGGCTTCTTGTCGCCATACAACTCGGCAAAGGTTGCCTGGTGATTAAACCGCGTCAGATATTCAAACGAGAATGGTAACTCCGTGCCCTCATCCGGATTAGCATGAATCGGCCAAGCTGTGATCGAGCGATTGTTGAGATCAGATCGTTGCTTACTACGAATGAGCACCACTTCGCCTTTTCTGAGTCGAAGCAACTCATCAGGCATCATGAGTCTTCTAGTTTCTTGCGACTCGCCAAACGACTTGTCCGTGTCCATTGGTGCCCCGTGACGCGATGGTGCAATCACTGTTGTTTGCCCAATTTGCTTAGAGAAGTATTCTGCATCATCGTAGTTATCAGCCAAAATGTCATACTTGTTGCCACAGGCACCCATTATTTCAGCAGCGCCTTCCTTGCCATAATTGACCTCCAACTGTGCAATCGACTGCAAAATCAGGTAGTAGACCAAACCGCGTCCACGACCAACGTTGAGATAATGTGGTAATCCTTCAATACGTGGTAAGTTACCCAGCTCTTCATACAGGTTAATCACCCGTCGGTTGAGCTTAGAATCCGCCGCGAGCGTTGCCATTTTAGCCAGCACATAACCTACCTGCGATAGAAAGGTCGCCACTAGTGAGTAGTTCGAGTTGTCGTAATCTGGATAGATGATAAAGAAAGCCACTGGTTTGTCACCAGTGGCTAAGTCGGCAATATTAAAGTCATTTGTGGCCGTTAAGCGGCCAATGTTACTAAAGGCGTAGTTCTTAATGCCCGCCATCGTACCAGTAAAGATACCGCTACGGGTAATACCTTGAGAAAATTGAATCGTGCCATACTGCAATTTGGCTGGATCACCAGAGGGCAACTTGGAGAAGAACTGGTCCAGTTTGGTCATGCCATTCTCGTCCGGATTCGCCCCCAATTCGCTTAACATGGTTGTGACAGTGTACATCGTGATTTTCTCAGGTGTGTGTTGATCAAAGCAGACCTTACATACCGCTAAAATCAAGGCGTTTAGCAGTGAGATCGATGACTGTTCCCACATTGGTTCCTTTGCATTCGGATTGTGGAAAATACTGTAAGAAAAGGTATTGCACAACATCTGTGCATTATCAAAGTCGCCAGCAGCGTACGCTTGTTTCACTAGCTCAAGCGGGTTATAGGCAATCGAGTAAGTCGGATCAACTAAGTTCAATGCCGCAACTTGATACCCTCTGGCTTCAAACTCTGCTTTGGTGCTACGAAGCATTTCACCTTTAACATCGGTGATAATGACAGAATCATGGACTGACGCCCGCATAATGAAATCCAGCACTGGCAAGGAGAACAGCGTTGTCTTCCCACCACCTGGCCCAGCCACAGCAACTGTATTGGTGCCACTAGTATCCACTAGATCAACGCCATGATGCTGGTCGGCACCGCGATACTGCTGCACAACAGTCTTCAATTCATATTTGTCCATTTGATCCTTTTTAATATGAAGCTGAGGTACCCCTGACTTACCCACATATGGATAATCATTTAATGGAATGGCGATACTTGCGGCCGCAACCTCAGCTACCCGTGCAAAGCGTCCGGTGCCTTTTTGTCCAGTATTAATGGACTGAAAGGCTTTGCGCCAACGATAGGTGCGTATGAGTACATAAATGGCCAGCGCAACTAGGCCAGCCAAGTACAACAGCACTACCAGCAGATAGGTGAAATCAGGCCATAAAAAGTTAGCTGGATGTAGTACCGTTGAGACAATTGTTTGTAAACTAGGTGCCTGTTTCATCAGTTTTAAGAACATTGACGGAATATGTGTCAACCAATTAAGGATCAGTAGACCACCTATCAACCACAGACCTGCAATCGCGATTAGAAATCGTTTGTTGCCAAGTGCTTCACGCCACTGCCTTTTTTCGTGGTTCATGCTGACCTCCTTTCTGCTACGACCTGTTATTCATGACGACTCGCCATCCATTCCACTAATCGCCAATACACCCTTCTAAGTCTTTGATAAGCGATTTTGAGCACATAGAGTACTAATGCCACGATGATCGTTATGACAATTAACATCAGTGGATGCTCTTTAATCCCATATATGTCTTGTTCGATGATATGCGCGTAGACTGCCAAAACAAGCAGTCCAATCATGATTCCCCATTGAGGAAATATGACGCGCAAGCTTTGTACAAAAAAGACCGCACATACTAGCGCAGCTGCCGTAAGAACAAATTGATATAACTGGGATTGCGTCAACAAGGCAGCGGGCAGCGCATGATACAGTAATACCAGTGCCAACAGGCTTACAATTAGCCCGAGCGCACGCTCACTATGTTGCCGCAACGTGGTTGGCTTCATTTGATCGGCTGAAACACACGTCTCATAGATAATCGTTGCTGTTTTACACCACTCTCCTGCAACCGATATGCCAATCACCTGATAACCGGCCGCGATCAGGTATCGGGTGGTTTCATTAACACGATCATCGAGGCCATCGCTGGTAAAACTGGAAATTGTTTTTATCGCTCGCATTTTTCCTCCTAGTTGAAGCCTCCTGGTAATACATTGCTGTAGTTCGATGAATCTATGGGCGTGTCATTTGCCACCTTTGGTGGGTTAGTTAGCTGATCATCAACCACTGGCGCGGCCTCTTTGACGATTTTGACGAAACTGGCGGCCATAATGAAGTATCTGGTCGTTGATTGCCCTGGTGCCTCACTGAACACACTGGCGTCAAAGCGACCAGTGATCAAAACACGATCACCCAGCTTAACGTTCTTAACGAAGTCTGCGGCAGTTTCGTTATAAAGTTTAACGGGAACATTGACCTTCTTAGTACGATCTTGATGATCTCGAATACATTCCAAATAGGCAGAAGCAGTTAGGAAATCCTGATTTTGACGGTGTTTCACATCGGTTATGACGGTTCCTGATAATTGAACACTATTGATGTCTTCCATGATGTCCTCCTATTCCACTGTGACCACAATGGTCTGTTGCGTCTGTTGTCCATTCTGATCAGTTGCCGTGTAAATCAGCGTATAACGACCTGCCTTTTGCGTATTAACCTCACCCTCATAGGAAATTGTTACTGGGCCGTTAGTTGACGTTGCACTCACACCGGCCATGGGATCAAAGTGATCCCCCAGTTTAATGGTCTGATCTTGTAACCCTTTGAAAACTGGCTTTTCAGCAATCACATTAATGACACGATCCTGGGTCGTCACATGGCCCCACTTATCAACATACGAGTACGTAACCGACTTTTGTCCTGGTGTTTTGGTATCGCATGTTGTCACCGTAAAATCACTAGGAGTCGCACTATATGGATCACTAACGGAGACCCCTTTGCGTAAATCCGGCGTTGATCCTTGTTGAACCGTCAACGCATCAAGTCCTGAGAAACTGGCATCTTTGGCATAAACCGTAATGTTAATGGTCTTGGTTGTTTGTCCACCATCATGATCTGACACGCTATAGGTCAGTTGAGACGTCCCTAACTTAGTTGTATCAACGTTGCCTGTCACCTTAACATCCTTCGTCAAATCACCATCTTGCACATCACTTGCAGTGACATTGGCCATGGGATCAAATGAGGTTCCCACTTCGACTGTTTGATCATTCGCACTGATAACTGGCAAATCATTGGCTACCGTGATCACGCGCTTCGCGCTGGTCGTTTGACCGGCACTGTCGGTTACCGAATAGGTCAGGGTGTACGTTCCCTCTTTGCTTAGATCAACATTGCCCGTCACCTTAATGGCCTTAGTAAGATCGCCATCCTCTTTATCCGAAGCCGTAATGCCATTTAGCACATCAAAAGTACCATTATGTGACAGCGAAACCGTTTGATCCTCCGGAACATTTAAAACAGGGGCAGTATTTTGCTCCGGTTGAACAGGATTAACCGGGTCAACTGGGTTAACAGGATTATCTGGGTTGTCCGGGTTGACTGGTGTAATTGGATTGACAGGTTTGTCTGGGTCAACCGGCTCTATGGGATTAACTGGTATCGGCGTTTTGCCATCATCGTTAGTTTTACCTTGATCAGTTTGTGACGTCTCTGTTGTGTCATTGGTCAGTGGCTTTACGCTAGCCGTATCATCGCTATTGTCATTTAAAGCCTTTGGTGGTTCAACTGCCGCCGTTGCTGCCGCCAGTGATGCTTTGGCTGCTGGCGTATCTAAAGTTTTCGCAATGGCCGCAATTGGATTACTATCCAAGACACTGTTGGTTGCCGATTTGAAAGCCTGGTCTTCACTTGAAGTTGAGGTGTTGCTGTCTCCTAGAGCCTGGTCAATAATATCGTTGACTGTATTCTTGCCTTTCTCCTTCTTAGCTTGGCTGCTTTTGGATGCTTTAGGCTTCTGCATTTTTGTCTGGTAAGACGACGTGTGAGTGGCCTGTTGATCACTATGTGCTTGTGTGGCAGCCCAAAGGCCACCAGCTCCTAGTAGCGCAACGGCTGTTGTTGTGATGATGATATGACGTTTCTTATTATTCGTTTGTTGATTCTTCATAGGGACTCTTCCCTCCTAATGATTTTCTGAGTGCTAACCAGTTGTGCTGATCTTTGAGTGCTTGTTTCCGATCTGTTTCAGAGAGTTTTGAATTATTTGCGTCCGCTTTAGCCTTCTCATAGGCAGCCTGATAGGTCTTACCAACTTCAAGCACTTTGTCGGCATCTTTATTGTTCATGGATTTCGCAAGTGTCGCCGCTTGATCCAACTTTCCCTCATGAATCAACGCGAGAAAGATCAGCTGTTGCAGTTGTGGACTCTTTATTTCTGAATTGATGGTTAAAGCATTCTCTGGTTGATTCTGGTAAATATAACTGATAGCTAGTTTTACCTTTCTAACTGCCGTTAGATCCGCATCTTGGCTTACCGAAATGACCGTTGAAAACTTCTTCTGCATATAAGCCAAATCGAAGCGTCCATTATTTGATGGGTACTTTTGGACAAATGCAGCTAGCGATTTTTCATCATTGTCCTTGACTAACCTGGCTTCAATATCGCGATGCTTACTGGGATAAAGCTTTGCAGCTTGAACGTAAGAAGCATTCTGAATAAGCGTTTGATAACTCGGCACAGGCTTTGGCCTCATCAAAAAGAGCATAAAAATAGCAACGACTAGAATCGTTGCTGCTGCTAACAAAGAACGCTTTATGATTTGTGCAGATACCCCTATTTGGGGCCGTTTTAAATGTGGAAGCCGCCATATTGGTTTTTTCCTTACCTGCCGTCTTGACGGGACTTTCCCTGATTCTTGTGGTTTTTGCTTTGCAGCAGCTGACGCTGGCCTTTCTGCTTCACGTACTGCTTCTTCCGCTTTGGAGACAATTGGCTTGAGATGATGAGCTTTTTCTTGATGAGCAACTACTGGCAAGGCTTCTTGGACTGCTTTTGGCTGTTCCTCAATCGTTAGTTCCTGACTTACTCGGTCGGAAAATGCATTAAATGCTTCAGGCGATTGGTCACTCAAAACGGTTTGGTAGGCATGATCTAGAATCAAGAGAAGGTTATGTAGCCAGCCTTGTCCTGTGCCAATTGGCAGATTATCTTCATATTCAATGCCGTCCTGACTGACAATTTTGAAGTTCACATCTTCCTTGAAGTGATTTTGAATCGCATAGTCGTCAGCTGCGCTAATCATCTTTTCGGCTTCGGATAAAGACAGTTGTCTCTTTTTCTTTAGAAATTGACGCAACTTTCTTGAACACTCAAATTTAGCGTACACTGCCTTCTCCCCTCTTTTAGAGTGAGGCTTATTCAGACCGAATTAACCTGCCAAGCCTTGTAACCAAGCAACTGCGGCAGAAGCGAAAATAACTACAATCAGCCCAATAGCAACATTGGTCATACCATCACGCGCCTCGCGGATTTTCTGTTGATCCTTGGTCATGTGAGCAATACCCATTAAGCCAAACTTGACTGCCGCATAGCCGCCGGCAATGGCAATAATAAAACCTAAAATAGCGCTCAATAAAGCATGACTTTTCCTTGCATATTAATGTCCTTCTTTCATATTGAGATTCTTGAGTGCCTGTAGAATCAGTTTTCGATGGCTCTCAATCTCGTCAGTCATTCTTTGGTAAAGCCAGTCTTCATATGCGAGATTTTGTTGTTTCAAAATCTCCGTTAGCATTTGTTTCTGATTGTTCATTTGTGCCTTACTAATTGCCATAACGACACCTCCTTATTTTTAATGCGACTCAACAAATCGCTGAAAACCGTTTTGCGGGCGAACATAAGCCACGATCACGCGATCTTTACTTGGTAACACCCGCACAATCTCACCAATACAAGTTGTATCAGGCAGAATAGGCCACCCCGTTTCGATACTTAATACGGCATGCCGTAGTTTCAGCATCAAGGCTTTCTCCTTTGGATGTGGAAATCTAATTTCAAGAAGGCCGTTTTTCCGTTTAGCTTCCTTGATGTCTTTTGTTTGAAGAACCAAATTGAACATACGATCACCTCCTATATCAAGTTTTTAGGAACGGACTTAATGCGCTCTCCGCTAATCACTAAACTGCCGTCTCTTTTTAATTCCGCTGACCCCACCTTTAGAACCAAAACGTTTTTCAGCTGGTTAGGCGGCTTTATATTGCCAATCACCACTGTCATACCTGGCTTAATTGGATAATCCGTGTGGTCCTTAACCCATGAAGCTTGGATTCGATAAGAAAGAGCATCACGATCTTTCGAAATTAACTTCAAATTGCGATCATGTAACCAAATACCTAC
>SKEZ01000648.1_pt1 | contig 24983 bp, 8 predicted proteins | sample 4843881 | NCBI WGS metagenome assembly SKEZ01 (sample SAMN11008796, study PRJNA524170) | human gut metagenome | isolation source: fecal sample from pouch patient p1, p46 | place: Israel: Tel-Aviv | reverse complement strand
CACCGGCATCACTCCGGAGGCCATGGTGCTGACCGTCATCCCGGTCATCCCGCCGGACCTGCGCCCGATGGTGCAGCTCGACGGTGGCCGCTTCGCGACCTCCGATCTCAACGACCTCTACCGTCGCGTGATCAACCGCAACAACCGTCTGAAGCGCCTGATCGAGCTCAACGCGCCCGAGATCATGCTGAACAACGAGAAGCGCATGCTGCAGGAAGCCGTTGACTCCCTGTTCGACAACGGCCGCCGCGGCCGTCCCGTCACCGGCGCCTCGAACCGCCCGCTCAAGTCCCTTTCGGACATGCTCAAGGGCAAGCAGGGCCGCTTCCGTCAGAACCTGCTGGGTAAGCGAGTCGACTACTCCGGCCGTTCCGTGATCGTCGTCGGCCCGTCGCTGCGCATGCACCAGTGCGGTCTGCCGAAGCCGATGGCGCTGGAGCTGTTCAAGCCGTTCGTCATCAAGCGTCTGGTCGACATGAACTTCGCGCAGAACATGAAGAGCGCCAAGCGTCTCGTCGACCGCGGCGACTCCGAGGTGTGGGGCGTACTCGAAGAGGTCATATCCGAGCATCCCGTGCTGCTCAACCGTGCGCCTACGCTGCACCGTCTGGGCATCCAGGCGTTCGAGCCGATCCTGGTCGAAGGCAAGGCCATCCACCTGCCGCCGCTCGCCTGCGCCGCGTTCAACGCCGACTTCGACGGCGACCAGATGGCTGTCCACCTCCCGCTGAGCGCCGAGGCACAGGCCGAGGCCCGCTCGCTGATGCTCGCTTCCGACAACATCCTCAAGCCCGCCGACGGCCACGTCGTTTCCATGCCTAGCCAGGACATGATCCTCGGCCTGTACTACCTGACGACCGTCATGGACGGCGCCAAGGGTCAGGGCCGCGTGTTCTCCTCATACGCTGAGGCGCAGATGGCGCTCGACCTGCACGAGATCGACATGCAGGCCGAAGTGCTGATCCGCCTGCCGAAGGACTTCGTGCTGCCGACCGGCTGGGAGCCCCGCGAGATCACCGTCGTGGATCCGGAACCGGGCAGCCCCGACGTCGTCAAGGAAGAGCGCTTCCACGACGGCAGCGTGCTGTTCGCTACCTCCATGGGCCGCATCCTCTTCAACGAGACGCTGCCCGTCGACTACCCGTTCGTCAACGAGCAGGCCAAGAAGAAGAAGCTCGCCAAGATCGTCGACGACATCTCCACCCGGTACTCCACCGCCCAGGTGGCCGCCTCGCTGGATGCGCTCAAGGATCTCGGCTTCACCCGCGCACCTTGGTCCGGCGTGACCTTCGCGTTCTCCGACGTCGTCGAGCCGCCGGAGCGTAACGAGCTGGTCGCCCAGTCCGAGGAGGAAGTCGCCAAGATCAACGAGCAGTACGACCTCGGTTTCTACACCGAAGAGGACCGCCGCCAGGCGATCATCGACGTGTGGACCAAGTGCGGTGAGGAAGTCTCCAAGGCCATCGAGAAGAACTTCGACCCGAAGAACAACCTCTCGATCATCGTCGAGTCCGGTGCACGAGGCAACATGACCCAGATCAACCAGATTTCCGGCGTGCGTGGTCTGGTGAACAACCCGAAGGGCGAGATCATTCCGCGACCGGTCGAGTCGAACTACCGCCGCGGACTGTCCGTGCTGGAGTACTTCATCTCCGAGCACGGCGCTCGTAAGGGTCTGGCCGATACCGCACTGCGTACCGCAGAGTCTGGCTACCTGACCCGTCGTCTGGTGGACGTCTCGCAGGACGTGATTGTGCGCGAGGAGGACTGCGGCACCAAGCGCGGTCTGACCATGCGCGTCGCCGACCGCGACGAGAACGGCAACCTGACGCTCGTCAAGGCCGCCGACGGTGGCCCCTACTCCCGTCTGCTTGCGGCCGACGTCATCGACCCGGCCGACGGCACGACCGTGCTGTACAAGCGCGACGACGCCCTGTCGATGGACGTGCTCAACGACCTGGTCGCGCACGGCGTCGAAGAGGTGCAGGCGCGTTCCGTCCTGACCTGCGAGTCCAAGCGCGGCGTGTGCGCCAAGTGCTACGGCTGGTCGCTGGCCACCAACACGCTGGTGGACGTCGGCGAGGCCGTTGGCATCGTCGCTGCCCAGTCCATCGGCGAGCCTGGTACTCAGCTGACGCTGCGTTCCTTCCACTCCGGTGGTGTGGCCGCCGCGTCCGATATCACCCAGGGTCTTCCCCGTGTCACCGAGCTTTTCGAAGCCCGTACCCCGAAGGGTGAGGCGCCGATCGCCGAGTTCGCCGGCGTGGTCAAGGTGGAGAACACCGATCACGGCCGTCAGATCACGCTGACGCCGGACGACACGAGCGTCGAACCGATCGTCTACACCGACACCCGTCGCGCGCCGATGCTGGTCAAGAACGGCGATCACGTGGCCGCCGGCGACCAGCTGGTCGAAGGTTCCGTCGATCCGAAGAAGATCCTGCGCATCCTCGGCCCGCGTGCCGCCCAGGTCAACATCGTGAACGAAGTGCACACCGTGTACCGTGAGCAGGGCGTGGACATCCACGACAAGCACATCGAGGTCATCGTGCACCAGATGCTGCGCCGCGTCACCGTGATCGATTCCGGTGACACCCCGCTGCTGCCTGGCGAGCTCGTCGACCAGGCGCGCTTCAAGGAAGCGAACAAGGAGGCCGTGCAGAACGGCGGCAAGCCGGCAGCCGGCCGCCCCGAGCTCATGGGCATCACCAAGGCCTCGCTGGCCACCGACTCGTGGCTGTCCGCCGCCTCCTTCCAGGAGACGACGCGCGTGCTCACCGAAGCCGCCCTGAGCCAGAAGGTCGACGACCTCAAGGGCCTCAAGGAGAACGTGATCATCGGCAAGCTGATCCCGGCCGGCACCGGCCTCGCCCGGTACCGCAACGCCGTGGTCGAGCCCGACAAGGCGATTCGCGACACCATCTACCCGAACTTCGGCTTGGGTGGCGGCGACGACGCCAGCGCGGACTTCTCCGATGCCGACCTGTCCGATGTGGACTTCTCCAACATCGACTTCGGCGACCTGAAGCTCGGCGACGACTTCAACCCGGACGACTTCCTCGACGATCAGGGAGGCCAGGACGCGCTCGGCGGTGACACGCTGTGACGTCCGCCCGCTGACGGCGAAGACGTGCCGTGACGGATCCCGGTGATCCGTCACGGCCAACGGACTACGGAGGCTCCCTCATGCGAGGGGGCCTTTGTGATATTCGGCGGCGCCCTCGGACTCGGCGGAGCCCGGACGATGCCGCCTGCGGTGGACGCCATATGCCGCGCAGCGAGAGCCGTGTGCGCCAGCGTCGCAGCGGCGGCTGCGACGAGAGGATCATCCGGTGCAGGCGGCGCACGTCGTCCCAGTACGCGTTCGCCCGCGCGTCCGACAGGGGCCGCCCCGCGAACGCCGCGTAATCCGCCGTGCGGGCGAGCCCCGCCATAAACGATGCCGTGATGCCGAAGCCGGCGGCGATCGCGCCGGCCTGATTGCGGCGCGTTCCGGTGACGGCGAGACCGCCCTGCAGCGCCAGCGCCTCCACGGACCGCCATCCCGAGACGATGCGCCGGCGGGGATCGCCTCGGCGGCGCCAACGCGCCATGATGCACGCCTTGACGGCAAGGATCGACGCGCACGCGCATGCGCACACCCAGACGGGGCTGCCGTATCGCGCGACGCCGCCGGCGATGCGGCCCAGCCGCGTCCACATCGGATTCGCCGCGCGCGTGTCGGCGTCCTGTCCGGCGACCTTGGCCTGCCCATACGGCCGGTCCCGGTCGTGCAACGGGTCGTCAAGCGGCACCGGCGGCTGCCTCACCAGCGGTTGCGGATCCGGTGGCGCTGGCGACTGGTCGGGATCGGGCATATCGGTTTCGCTGGGCGTCGGCCGGAACATCACCCATCCGCATCCCTCCAACTTGATTTCCACCCATGCCTCGATATCGCCGCCGCGGAATTCGGTGATCGCCGTTCCCTCGGCATCGAGGACGGTCCGCCGCCGGCTGATGCCGCCGTGCTCGTCCTTGGGCAGAAACCCCAGCACCACGCGCGACGGCAGGCCGATCTCGCGGGCCATCAGCGCCATGGCCGAGGCGTATTGCTCGCTGTCGCCGACCATGACCGGGCCGGAGAGCAGCATGTCGACGCGGTAGCTGCCGTGGCCGGGCGGAGACGGGTATTCGCCCGCCAGCCCGTGCGAGAACCAGCCGTGCTCCCGCAGCATGGCGGACAACGACTGCGCGGCCCGGCCGCCGGCGGCGCCGTCCTCGTCGCCGCCGGCGACGGCAAGCGCCATCCGAGCCACCGTATCGGGAACGTCCTGCGCCCGCGGCTGCGCGATATGATCCGCGGCGGCCCGGCCGATCCGTGCATCGTCCGGCCGTCGTTCGATCACCCCGGTTTCGGTATACGAGATATCCTCCGCCACCGGCGCGGTGAGGATCGCCGAAGCGGTGCCGGTGTTGTAGTAGAGCTCGTTTTCCAGCGTGCCGCGCTTCCTGGCATCGCCGTCGAAGGTCACGCCGGTGGCGGTTCCCGCGAGCGGCAGCCAATGGCCGGCAGCCGATGCGGCAAGGCGGAACCTGGCGGTGAACGGCTCGCCTCGGGCGGTGGTCGGGATGGATTCGCCGACCGGCCGGTAATCGGCGGATCCATCGGTCTCCGCCCGATCGGACAGATTCCACACCGTGCCGTCGAAGCGGTCCATCACCGTCATCCTGACCGGTGTTCCGGCAGGCAGCCCGGTGGCGGTGAGCAGCACATCATCCTTGTGGTACCTGACGTAGGACCGCATGCCGCTCAGCGGACTGGCGATGTCGTTCAGGCTGATCGGCGGCTCGTAGCGGTCGCGTATCGTCAGACGGTGCGGCGTCAGGGCCATGCAGCTCCCCGCCGCAAGAACGATGGCGACAACGGCGGCGATGACCGCGGATGCGTGAGGAGCAGGCCGGACGAGGCGCCAGCGCCACGACAGCCAGATGACCAGAACGAACGCGCCCGTTATGCCGGCTGTGGTTCGCCGGAACCCGCTGGCTGTGCCCAACAGCGCGCACGCGGATGCGAGGACGGCCAGCGGCAGCGCGCAGAGCGCATTGGCCCGTCGCCGTGGTGCCGCAGCCAGCGCGCATGCCGCATATGATGTCCACAGGCACAAGGTCCATGCGGCCATCAGACTTCCATGGCCGGTGCCGATGGGCGGGGCGACGGCGACCAGATACGGGAACGCGCCGAACGTGCCGTACCAGCCTTGGCGCAGCGTGTCCGGCGACGGCAGCACATGGGCCACGGCGCTGCCGTGGAACGCGATCACCGGGCCGATCGCGAATTGGCCGACGAGCAGGATCGCGATCCTCGGGACCGTGTGCGGCCGCGCGCTGTTCCGGCCGGCGCACGCCGTCAATGCGCCGAGGAGCGTCGCCGGTATGCAGGCCGTGCCCCAGGCAACGGGGGACCCGTAGACGTCGATCAGGTTCGCGGCGGCCATCAGCACGAGCGAACAGACGACCATCGCGCCGATGGCCGCGTCATGCAGCGGGCGCCGTCGCTTGGCCGCGCGATGCGTGGCGTGCCCGGCACTGGTTCCGCGCGTCACCTCGACGGCCGAGCGCGCCGATCGGGTCCACGAGCCGTTCATGGCAATGCCCCCATCACTATCGGCAGGTCGGCAAGCGCGCCGACCGTGACCAGTGTGAACCCGGTGCCGTGGTGGACCGTCCGTTCCGCGTGTTCGTCGATGCGCAGCACCAGGCAGCCGGCCGACCGTGACGGCGGCATGGCCATGCGCGTGATCCAGTCAAGCGGTCTGAGCGAGCCGACCACAAGGCAGCGGAACGATGCCCGGGAATCATGCCGCACCGCGGACGGGAAGGCCTGACCGCCATCGCCGTTGGGGACTATGGCACTGCACTCGTCGAGGAAGGCCGGAATGCGCTTGGGTACCGTATGCCGGCTTCCGGCGTGGACGGACAGCCGGCGCCCCTCGGCCAGGTAGCGCACGCCGAGCGAGGCGTACACGGATACGGCGAGTTCGAACTCCGCCTCGCTGGCGTGCGCGGCAGGATCGACGTCCACGGCCAGACTGATGTCGGTGCGGTGGGTCGCCTCGTACTGCCGCACCATCAGCGTGCCCGTCTTCGACGAGTTCAGCCAGTGCACGCGGCGCAGATCGTCGCCCGGCACATACTCGCGCAATCCCTGAACATCGAGGTCGTCGTCGACGGCCGTCCCGTTCGGCAGCCCGTCGGGATCGCGTGCGACGCCGGCCTCGAGCGCATCGAGCCGGATGGTGGCCGGGTGGATGCATATAGTGGTCCGGCCGGTCAGCGGCCGTTCACGACGGATCATACCCAGTGCATCCCCGGCGCGCACCGTCACCGGACCGATGGACAGCACCGCCCGCGCCCTGGCGAGCAATTCCACGGTGAGACGCGTCTCCCCTCCCGGCGCGAGACGGGGCACCGCCAGCTGCTGAGGCACGCCGCCGACCGGGACCTCGATAGTCGCGCCCCCGGATCTCGCCGGACCGGGATTGCGGACGGTGATGGCGAAGAACGTGCGCTCGCCGACGCCGATGCGGCGTCGAGGCGTTTCGACGGAAGCCGTGACGCCGGCGTCTCCCCGGGCCAGGATGGCGGCCGTGACGAGCAGCGTGGCCATGACGATGCCGGCCGCCAGCAATTCATGCCATTGCGTCATCGGGAACAGGACCAGGCACAGGGAACCCGTGACCGCGGCGATCCAGCCGAGAGGGGACACGCCGAATCCGTTCGCGCGCGCGATGCCGCGGCGGGCGGCATGCATCAGGAAGGAACCAAGCACGATCAGCTCCTTCCGGTCGGGGTCGGAACGTCGTCAAGCACCTGCTCGATGACCCGGTCCGCGCGCTGCCCGGCGAACGAGGCCGTCTCGGCGAGCGTGACGCGATGGGCCAGCACGGCGACGGCCAGATCGCGGATATCGTCGGGCACCGCATAGTCGCGCCCGTCGGCGGCCGCCCGCACGCGGGCGCACCGGGTCAATGCCAGCGCCCCGCGGATCGACGCGCCGGACGCGATGAGCTCCGAACGCCGGGTCGCCTCGACGATGCGCACGATGTATTCAAGCAGGCTGTCGTCCATATGGACGCGTTCGGCCACGGCGCGCAGCTCGAGTATGCGTTGACCAGTGAGCACGGGGGAGACGGTTGCCGCCCGATCGCCGACATCGGCCTGCCTGAGGATGTCAAGGCTCGCCTCATGGCCGGGATGGCCGATCGACGTGGAGATGAGGAAACGGTCCAGCTGCGCTTCGGGCAGCCGATACGTGCCCAGCTGCTCGATCGGGTTCTGCGTGGCGATCACCATGAACGGCTGAGGCACGGCGCGCGTGACGCCGTCCACGGTGATATGCCGTTCCTCCATCACCTCGAGCAGCGCGGACTGGGTTTTCGGCGGCGCGCGGTTGATCTCGTCGGCCAGCACGATCGATGAGAACGCCGGCCCCTCCCGGAACCTGAACTCGGCGTGCTGCTGGTCGTAGAACGTCACGCCAACCACATCGGACGGCAGCAGATCCGGCGTGAACTGGATACGCTTGCACGGGGCCTGTATCGAGCGCGCGATGCCCCGCGCCAATTGGGTCTTGCCGGTGCCCGGGTCGTCCACGAGTAGTACGTGGCCGCCGGCCAGCAACGCGGTGACGCACAGCGCGATCGGGCGCGCCTTGCCGACCACGATACGCGAAACGTTGTCGACAAGGGCGGAGAACGCGTGCCGGAAGCGGTCCATCGACGCGTCCGACGCCGGCGACAGCGATGGCGCGGGTGATAGCGATGGCGCGGGTGATAGTGATGGCGCGGGTGATAGTGATGACGCGGGTGATAGTGATGACGCTGTGGACGTTGGCGATACCCGGAGTGGGGACCCCGGCGGCGTTGCTGACGACGATGAAGCGGGTGAGGCGGGCGAGACCGGCGGCGGTGCCGGAGACTCCGGCGCCGGAGACGCCGGTACCGCCATCCATGAAACCGCATGCCGCCCGCCCGCGCGCGTGATTCGCGTGGCGTCCGATATCCGCGTCATATCGTCGGAAGAGGTGCGACGGATGTTGCCGGTCATCGGTTCCTCCTTATGCGGCGATGCGGCTGATCCAACGCGTAGCCCGCGGCCGCCGCCGAACGAGCCGGATACGGACGCGATCGCGGCGCCTTGGCACCATTATGTTTCACGGGATGTTTCACGATGGGTTGCTCCGTGAACCCGACGGAGAGTCCATGGAGGGGACTCATGCCGGGCCTCGACCAAAGCCGGCCCGATGACGGGGACGCGGGTATCCTCCACCCTTGTATCTCGGCCGTTGCGGATACCGCGTTCAGCGCCGGATCGTCGCCGGATACGCGCACGGTCCAGTACCACGGCGGCGCGGCGTCGTCTAGGAAGTCGTCCACCACGATATGGTTGCCGGTTCGCAACGGATAGACGCGTTCACGGCCATCGGACCGGATGATGATATCGACGCGATGGCGTTGGTCCCATGCGTTGATGTGCAAATCGGGGAATTCGACGACCGCGTGATCGGTGGGCGACCAGATGGCGGTCCCCGCGCCGATCACGGCCGGAACCTTCCAGACCCGGGACTCGCTGCCGGTGACGCCGGGGCTTTCCGTGCCGTTCAGCACCGAGAATATGGTCACCGGACCGCATGGCCGCCATGGAACAAGGCCGATCCGCGCCGTCGAACCGGTGGCGGATACCGTCTCCCCGGAGGCGTTGCGCACGGCGAAACGGTCATACAGCCCGCCCGAGGGCTGCCACGAGACCGTGCAGGATCCGCCTTCGCCCGTCGCGGTGGATCCCTCATGCAGCGTGACGTCGATATCGGTGATATCGGGAACGTCGGGAAGCGGCGTGATCCGCGCCGTATCCGAGCGCGCTGCGGGCACGTCCAAGCGCGTGGCCAGCGTGGCGGTGACGGTCATGACGGCATGGTACTTGTCCCGAGGAATGCCGATGCGCGCGCGTGGGGCCGCGCAGTCCACAATTCTCTCGGCATCGCCGGAGAGCACGATGCCGGAGCATCCGGCGTTGCGCAGATCGCCGATCGTGATTTCCGCGATGATGCCGTCTCCGGCCTGCGTGAGGGAGAGCCCTATGCCGTCCGGATTCCCCCACGGCGCGGCGACGCCGTCCGACATGCCGGGCTGGCCGTCGCCGGCCCGGTTGCGGCCGGTGACCGTCGCTCCGAACGTGGCTCCGTCGGCTATCATCTCGTCGGGAATCGTGAATACGGCGGCCGTGCCGTTGACGAATCGCGTCAGGGACGCCCCTCCGGCTGATCCGGATATCGCCACAGTGTATCCGTCCGGGGGAGTGCCGGCATACCGAGGCTCCTCCCAGCGCACGGTCAGCGTATGGTAGCCGCCGGCCACCGTGACGCCGGTTGGCGGGGTCGGCACGATATCGGGCATGCCGGCGACCGGCGCCGAAGGATCGGACCATCCGGCTTCATTGCGGGCCCTGACCGTGAAGACGTACTCGGTGCCGTTGACAAGCCCGGTGATATTGCAGGCGGTCACGGCACCGCAGGACTTCGAGCCGCCGCTCCAGAGCACCTGATAGTCGGTGACCGGGCTGCCGTTGGCGGCGCCGGGGGTCCACGACAACGCCACGGAGCCGTTTTCCGGCCGGCCGGTCACCGGCGACAGCAGTGGGGCGCCTGGACGCCCGACCACGGATACGGTGACCTGCGCGCTCACCTGACGGTCCCGGAGCAGCGTGCCGTCCCTGACGGTGACCGTCACCGCGGTCGACAGGGCCTCGGCATGGTCGTCCACGCGGATCGTCAATGGGCCGGTTCCTTCGCATCCCTCGATGACGACCGGCGGCGCGGCGCCCACGCATCCGATCATGGACAGCGGGACATCCGGGAATGGGTTGTATGCGTCGGACAGCAGATCCACCTGCGCCGAGGAACCGGCGGCGATGCGTATGGTCGGCGCGCCGATGCGGGCCAGAGGACGGTTCGACGCGATTATGCGCGCCGTCACTCCCGTGCGGACCGATCCGTTGCGATGCCCGATCGTGAACGGGATGCCGGCGATCGTGCCCGGTGTCGCCTCCTTCGGCGCGCTGACCGTCAGCAGGCCGCTTGGGCTGATGTCGGCGGCGATCGCGTCCGGCGCCGCATCGAGCGCATAGGTGCAGGGCCGATCCGGCCCGCAGGATTCCGGCGAGGCGAGCGTCAGCTTGGTCAGATCGATGGTCATGGCGGGCTCTCCGGCCGCCACGTCGACCATGATCGGCGAGAACACGGGCGGCGGCGCCATATCGCCGATCACCGTGATCGGCAGGGTCAGCACCGCCGTGCTGATGATCGTTCTTCCTCCGTCGCCCGGCTTGCCGTCGGCGGCGGTGAAGGTGACCGAGGCCGGGCCGGCGTAGTCCTTGGGCGCCACGAAACGCAGCGTATGGTCGTCGACATACGGGCTGCCATTGGCCGCTTTGGTGGCGCTCGCCGAACTCTCGTCCGCCACATACGCGGTTTTGCCTACGCCGACGCGCACATGGTCGGCTACGGCGATGATGAGCGTGCCGCCGGCTCGGACCTCCAACGGCGGCGCCTTGGGGCGAAGCATCGGAGGGAACACGCCGTAGGCCGGCACCTGAACGAATGCGGCGGACGTGATGCCGTGCGTCGTGTTCGTCACCGTATAGGCAATGGACTGCGGCTCATCGGTCAGATCCACGCTGATCGTCGTGGATCGGGCGCCGGGCCGGACCCGTGCATGCTCGAAGGCGGACGGATCCACCCCGATCTCCAGCTCATCGACGGTGCCGGAAGGGTTGGCTATCCACTGCGCGATGTCCACGTCCACGGATTTTCGGTCGATCGTCGCCACGGCGGGCACCCGATAGTCGTGCGCCACCGGCGGCTCGATCGCGGCGAGGGGATCGACCGATACGGCAAGCGTGGCCGCATCGGACAGTCCGGCGGCGTCGCTGGCCGTATACGTCACGTAGAACAGTCCCTCCCGATCGGGCGTGACGAACGACACGGCGTCGCCGACCGCCCGCGCTTGGTCGAGTCCGGGCGCATCGATGCCGCTGACGGTCAGCGGTTCGCCGTCGGCGGCGATGTCGTTGCGGGTCACCGGTACGACGGCCTCGACCCCCGGGCGCAACGTGACCTCATCATCCCGCGCCACGACCCCGGCGGCCGGCGCATCGCGGAAGATGCCGACGCGGATGTCCCCCTGCGCTCGCTGGCCGGTCCAATCCTCCACGGCATAGGTGAACGTGTCGGTGCCAGACGAGTCCGCATACGCCTCGTACAGCATGGAATCCGAGCCGACTTCGGTGATGCGCCCCATCGCGGGCGCGCGGTTGCCCAATCCAAGCAATATGACGTCATCACCGTCCACGTCGATGCCGGACAACTCGATGGGGATGCGCACCCGTCGCCCGGCGGCCACCTGCGCTTCGACGGGGAGCGGCGTCGGCGCCGCCTTGCGGCCGGCGTCCCGCTCGTGCACGGTGATGGCAAGCGTGCCTGACGAGGCGTTGCCCGAGCTATCCGTAACCGTGTACGTCACCCGGTATTCGCCGGGATCGGATGACGCCTGGTAGCGGATCAGGCTGCCCGAGACGAAAACGAGCCCCTTAAACGCATCCCGGTCATATTGCAGGTCGGGGGACAGCGATACCGCCGAGCGACCGGTGAAGGAGACGTGGTCGAGCGCATCCACCGAGACGATGCCGCCTGTGCGCACCCGCATGTCGATGTCGGGGGCGCGCGGTGCGGTCTCGTCGGCCATCGGCGCCGGCGGATGCAGCACGATGGTGCCCTGAGACGCGCCGGCCGCATTCGCCACCGTATAGGTGATCGACACCGGCCGGATCGGGATGCGGCGCGCGACCAGATATACGCGTTTGTTGCTGACCAGACCGCCGACGATGCCCTGCTCGTGGTCGGACGACACCGCGGTGACCGACAGCACCCCGCCCATGGGATCCACGTCATTGGTCAGCGGTTCGACGATGGCCGTGCGATCGGGGCCAAGCATCGCGATGTCGTTGGCGGCGACCGGGCGGGCGCTTTCGCCGGTTACCGGCTGCACTTCGATACGGGCCAGGCCGTGCGCGGGCACCGATCCCTGCATGACCGTGAACGGCACATAATAGGTGCCCGGCTCGGTGGACAGGAAGGAGAACGACAGATCCGAGGTATGCGCCGTGACATGCGCGCCATCCGGCGCGTCCACGGCGGACAGGCGTACCGATTGGGCGGACGTGCCGTGCACATAGGGCTTCAGATCGACGGTGGTACGCGTGCCCGGCGAGGTCTGCCCGACGACCGCGTCGACATAGGCGGCAAGCGTGTTCGCCGGGCGAATGGAGAAATACACCATGCCGGTGCCCGTGGCCTGTCCGTCGGATACGGTGACCTCCACGCTGATGCGGCCGGAGGTCGCGGCGGCCGCATCGAAGGTAAGCTGCCCGTCGGCGCGCGTCGAAACGGCCACCTGATCGCTGTTGGTCGCCCGTGCCGCTACCAGGGTAAGCGGGTCCCCGTCCGGATCGGCGAAACCGCCGAGCGCATTCGACGTATGGACCGATCCCTGCTCGACTTCGTATTCCGTGGGCAGGTCGGTCTGCGCCGGTTCGGCGTTGGATGAGGGGCCCACCAGCGTGATCGTGACGGTGGCGGTCGAGGTCTGCCCGCGTCCGTCGCCGATGTCGTATGACACCGACGCCTCGCCCACGGCGGCACGCGTGGCGTCCAGCTGCAGGTAGCGGCCGCCGTAAACGGGCGATACGGAGATGTCCGCTCCGACCGGTGCCCCCGTGCCGATGATCCGCAGCACCGAGCAGTCGGTCTGCTCGTCGTTGCGCAGCACGTCGAGGATGCGCATGCTCCCGGCCCGCGCGCCGAACGCGTCGTCCTCGGCGCGGATTTCACCCGATTCGGCGGAGCAGGAAGCTGAAAACTCATGGCGATCGCCGGTCATCCCGCCATCCTGGGGCTGACCGATGGGCTGATCGACGCGGACCGTGTTCCACTGGATGCGGATCAGACCGGTGCTTTCGGCGGGATTCCATATGTCGCCGGTCACCGCGTCGTTGAGCAGCACCAGCCGGTGATTGGTGCGGAACACCAGATCGGAGGTCTCGCCGATCTCCTCCAGCGTGTCGAATACGGCCGGATCGTCATCCGTCTCCAAACTATTCCCTGAGCCGTTCCCCGAGCCATTCGGCGTGCAGACGCGCGCGTGGTTGCGCGCCCGCTGGCTCCACGCCGCATATACGCATCCGCCGACGGATACGGGTTTGGCCGCGTTCCCGGTGCCTCCGCTGGGCAGCGTCCTCGTCCGCTGCACGCCATCGACCAGATCCGCCAGGTAAAGGGCGCCTTGGCCTGCCGCCGCCACCCATTGCCGTTGCTCGCCATCGTAGGGCGGCGCCTGCAGTCGCAGGCGGCCCTTCGCGCCGGTGCTTGCGCTGCCGGTGCTCCAACGGATCGTGCCCCGCGCGACCACGACGGGAATGCCTGCGATCACCGTGAAATCATCGACGTCGAGCCTCCGGCCGTCGCTGAGCGAGCCATATCGGCGTGCCTTCGACGAAGCCGGGCCCTCCGCCACCAGTATCATGCCGTCACGCGGCCTGTACCCGTAGACCGTGCCGTGATCATCGACCGCGATCATGCCTCCCGAACCAAGAGTCATCTTGGGGTCGGAGGACGGCGTCATCGCGTCGAGCGTATCGGCTTGGCCGATCCACACTTTGCCGGTGGCCCTGCTGCACAGGGCCGTCGTGGCGCCGCCGATCATCGCCGCCGTGCTGCCGTCCGTGGCGGCCTTCGGACCCGTGCCGAGCGTGGACGCCGCGACGCTGCTCACGCTCGAGCCCTCGTCGAGTATCATGTCGTTGCCGTGCTGCGCGACGTCGAATCTGGTCGCTGATGCGGAGACGGCCGCATCCGCTTCTCCCAGCGCGACGTTGAATCGCGCGGCCTTGCGATGCTCCGACGACGTGACCCACACCGTGCCGTCGTCGAGGCTCACTTGCTGGCGGGTCACCGAATCGGCCCAGACCGCGCCGATGGCGATGACCGCCAGCGCCATCAATGCGGCCAGGGGCGCCATCCACCGGCGATCATGATGAGGTGCCTTGTCTGCCATGATGCGTTCCTTTCCGATTGCGTCTCCCGCAGAGGCTATGGCTGGTCCGCGCAGACGGCGGCCGGTTTCGCGGACATGCGACGATCGCTGCGCACGATGCTCACCCGAATGCACGTCCGCGTATCGGTGACGTCATGGAGCACGACCGATCGGTCTGCGACGATGCCGGCATTCGCCTGCGGCTGCGCCGTGCCGCCGTCGATCGGCGCCCATGCGTACAGATCGCCTTCCCGCGGTTCGGGATTGATCCAGGTGAACGTGACGGTATTGCCCTGATACACGCCGTTCAGTCGTTCGACGGATGGCACATATCCGGCATCCTCGCCGGTGCGCGGATCGTCCTGCGCCGCGCCGGCGCTGATCGTTTCCGGCGCGATGGCCGGTGCCGTGCCGGATATGATCGTCGCCGGCATGCCGGCGGTCAGTGCGGCCGCCAATGCGACCGCGGCCGTCACGAGAGGCGCCGTGCCGGCGATCGTCGATGCCGTTGCGCTGCCGGACAGGCCCGTGCCGGCACGCCTGATCGGAACCTGCGCCCGTGCCGGCGCCATCGCGCCTGGCGAGTCGGGGGAACCGGCCGGGTACGGGCCGGCCTCCACGGGCCCGGGCTCCACGGGCCCGGGCCCGGACTGGGACGGAATCGCCTTATGCGTGAAGTCCGGAGGCCGGCCTTCCCCAGGGAACTCATGGCTCGCTCGGGTCCGGTCGCCGGAAGCGGCGGCTTTCGGCGGTCCTTGTGTCGGGGCGATCAGGACTGATCCGCCGTGCCCGGCGGCGGATCGGCCCCCATGCTCATCGGGCAGCCCGGACGGGTACGGTGAGACGCCCGATGCCATGAACGGCGTGACGTGGCCACCATGCCGGTGCTGCGCATGCTGCATGGCCCGGGCGAATTCCAACGCCGAACCGTACCGGTCGTCCGGATGCCATGACAAGGCGGTGCGCAGCACGTCCCCGGCGTCGTGCGAAACATCCGGGAGGTCGAGCCGCGGACGGCTCGCATGGGCGATGGCTCCGCCCGGGTCGCCTTGCGGGCCGGAGATGGGGCGGGGCGGCGGCGATCCCGTCAGCACGCCGAACAATGTGGCGCCCAACGAATACACGTCGGATGCATCCGTGCCGCCGCTCCGGCCTTCAAGCACCTCCGGCGCGGCCCATGGCTCCGAGTGCCCGGTGGCATGGTCGGACCGGTACATGCTGGCGGCGATGCCGAAGTCCGCGAGGACCGGCGCACCCTGCGCATCGATCAGCACGTTCGACGGCTTGACATCGCGGTGCACGATCCCTACCCGATGCGCGGCGTACAGCGCTCCGGCCAGCACGACGCCCAGGTCGAGGGTCTGATCGGCGCTCAGCGGGCGGCGCCGGCACCGTTCCCGATACGAGCCGAACGGGGCGTAGCCGAGCACCAGATACCCATGACCGTCATCGGTGACGCCGACGGCATGGATGGGCAGGATGGCCGGATGCGAGGAGAGCCGGGCTAGGCATTCGGCCTCGATGCGGTATCGCGCCGCCGCATACGGGTCGAGCACGGTCCGCGACACCTTGACGGCGACGTCGCGATCGGGCATCCGCTGACGGTACAGATACACGATGGATGTCGCTCCCGAACCGATCCGGCGTTTGAAATCGTAGCCCGGCAGCCGCGGCGGCATAGCGTTGCTGGTCATCATTTCACCTCGTTTCGGTCGGCAACATCGGCGGCGTGCCCATCACTCTACCGTCGCTCCGGGTGGCCGGACCGTGACCGTGGGCGCCGATGCCGCGGTCATGGGGAATCGTCAGCCGGTGATGCTACCCGCGGTATATGGCGGTGCGCATCGGAGCGTCGCGACGGAGGAAACGCCGGTTGACGCTTCCGGCGAACGCCGATGGGCGACATGACTGTCACGAAAACCTGAGTTGTCGGTGCATGGGCCGGAAACCTCAACAACGACAATGCCGGAGAATCAAGGAAACGGATTCCTCTTGAACCGTGCATGCCGAATGCGCGCACCGACAACTCCGATTTTCGATGTTTTTTTTGGGCGTGTCGTGCCGCTGAATCATGAGCAAGACGCCGCATCGGGATCCTCAGGAAGCGCGTGTGCCGATGACGCGCCGAAGGCGGGCATGCGGGCGAACGGTTTGCGCGGAGCGGGGCAGGGCGGCATTTAGTCTGAGGGCATGACCGGGAATATGCATGACGCAGGCTACAGGCTGTACGACGAGGTGCCGCGGGGCTCCTTGCGCAAGCATGGCCTCATGCACGATCGACGCGACGGCGTGACGATCGATGGGCTGCTGGCCGGATTGGTCTGCGCAGACAACCCCTCGTACGGTTCCCATGACGGACGGACCGTACGGGATGACCGTTCTCGCTCCAGAGTGAGGAAACGCGCGGAAGCCCTGCTGGTGGCCGGGGCGCCGTGCTCGGGCAAGACGGCGTTCGCGACCGACCTGCTGCTGGGGGCCCTGCGCGTATTCGGCGATGACGGTGCGGTGATGGCGGTGTCGGGACGCCAAAGCGCGGACCGGATCGGCAACGAGGTCATCCGGCGCGTGGGCTTCACCTCGCAGGCCCGTCCGGTCACCACGCTGTCCGCGATCGCATTCCGGCTGATCACCGACGTGAGGACCCGTCGCGGTCTGCCGGCCCCGAAATTGCTCAATGGCGCCGAGCAGGATGCGCTGTTGCGCCGGGTGACCGCCGCTCATGTGCGGCATGCGCAATCGGGCGACCCCTGCCAGACCTGCGGGCTGCTGCGCGAATACTTCGCGGCTGAGGATTGGGCCGGCGTCATTGCCGCGGACGGGGCCGACCGCGGTGCGGCATCGCCGACGGCGCCGCATGAATCGCGGACGGCCGGGAATCCCGACCATACCCCGGCGGATGCCTCCGATGCGGGCGAGACCTCCGGGGACGCCAAGCGGGGAAATTCCTCGGCCATGTTCTCGCGCGGCATCAACGACGCCTTCGTCATGCAGCTGCGCGATATGATCGCGCGAATGAACGAATTGGGCGTCATGCCCGGCGACGAACCCCGGCTGCTGGCCAAACTCAGCGCGTGGACGCCGCACACCGAACGGCTGCATGTGCAATGGAGGCTTGCCTTCGCGCTGCGCCGTGAATATGCGCAGGCGATCAGCGACGCCTATCCGCACGAGTATCGCCTGGATTCCTCGCAACTGCTGGTTGGCGGCGAGCAGGCCGCGCATGAGGCGGAACCCGGCAGGCTGCCGCAGCTGGTGGTGGTCGATGACGTGCAGGATCTGACGCTTGCCGGATTCTCCTTCCTCGCTGCGCTGCAGGAACGTGGCGTACGGCTGGTGCTGGTCGGCAACCCCGACGAATCCGTGCAGTCGTTCCGAGGCTCGTACCCGGAGTATCTGTTCGCGCAGGCGCGGAATCGGCTCGGCGCGAGGCTGCTGCGGATCGAATCCTCGCACGCGGCCGAGCATGGCGAAGCCATGACCGTGACCGATGAGGGCGCACTAGCTGGAATCCATGGCGGAGACGGTTCGGCCGGGACCGCGCCGCCGGAACCGGAACGGCACTGCTACCGGGATGTGGTGGCCGCCCGCATTTCCTTGTCGATCCGTTCCCTGCAGGACGATGATACGGCGTTGCCGGATCGCCCGGGCAAGATCCGGCCGTTGTCCGGCAGCCTGCCCATCGCGCCGCTCGGGGCGGACGACCCGCGTATGTGTGACGGCAGCGTGCATACGGGGCTGTACCGCTCTCCCTCGGAGGAGCTGGATGACGTGGTCTGGCGCATCAAGCGCGCGCATCTGATGGACGGGCGCGCCTGGAACGATCTCGCCGTCATCGCCCACGACAATGCGACCGTCCGCCAATTCGGCGAACGCCTGCGCCGCGACGGCGTGCCGGTACGGTATTCGTCGGTCACCAGGCCGTTGCGCGACGAACCGTTCGTGCAGGGCCTGTTCGCGCTGCTGGAACTGGCCCGGCTGCGCAATCAGGCGCATGAGCGGGGACTGGCCTCCTTGCCGATGAGTCTGGGCGGCATGTCGGCGTTCGTGCGGTCGCGCGTCTCTGCGGTGATGGGATGCCCGCTGATCAGCGTCGGTTCCGGCAGTGACCATGAGGGGCGTCCGGCGCGCATCGCCTCCGTCGAAGCCGCGATGAACGCGCTCGGGGCGTTGTCGGGCGTGATGGGTGAGCGGGACGACGAGCCGTCCGCGGCGTTGCTGCATCTGACGCAGGCGTGGGACAGGCTGCGTGGGCCGGTGATCGCGGCACGCGATGCGGCCGCGGTCGTCACCGATGACAGTCTGGTCGCCCCGGACGCCCGTGGCGGCGACGATGTGCGGTTCGGCATCGATGCACTGTATCTGATGCTTGAATTCGATGACGCGGACGCGGTGCTCGCCGCCATACAGGCGGTCTGCGGGCCGGATCCGCATGCCCAGGCATTCGCCCATCTGTGGGATCTGGTTCGGTCCATTGCCCGGGGACTGCCGGAACTGCCGTCGCGTGAGCCGCAGTATGCGTTGTGGCTGGCCTGGGACTCCTGCAAGGTGGCTTCGCGCTGGCAGCGCGAAGCGCTGAACAACACCGAATCCGGCCAGGCCGCCAACGATCGGCTGGATACGGCGATGCGGCTGTTCGATTATGCCTCGGGCTCGGCGAGCGCCGATGATCTTCCGGGCTTTTTCGAACAGATACGGTCCATGCGCATCGAAGCCGATTCCCTCGCCAAGGTCGCTCCCATCGATCAGGCCGTCACGCTGACCACGCCGGCCGGCGCGGCCGGGCGGCACTGGCCTTTGGTATGGCTGCCGGCATTGCAGCAGGGCGTATGGCCGAACCTTGCGGCGCGCAACACGATGTTCGGCGGCGAGGATCTTGCCGACGTCATGCTGTACGGGGTGCTTGCCGAGGACATGGGCGTGGACGGCGACCCGCGCCTGGAATCCGTGTTGTCCGCCGAGCAGAAGAGCCTGCTGGTCGCGTTCACGCGCGCCGAGGAACGGATCACGGTGAGCGCGGTCTATAACGATGATCTGACGCCGTCGGATTTTCTGTACGGCTATCTGCCCGAATGGTTTGATCGTGCGGCGCACGCCGACCCTGCAAGACGCGATTATGCGGAGGTCGGGCAGTCGGATCGGTTCTGCGGTCTGGACGGCACGCCGCGCGGCCTGGTCGCCGCTGCCAGGGTGACGCTGGCCCGTGAACCGGCGGGCTCCCCTGCCTCGCGGGATGCCGCCGATGCGCTGCGCCTATTGGCGGGACACGGGATCGAGACTGCCGATCCGCGGAACTGGCCGTTCGCCAATCCGGTCGGAGACGGATCCGCGGACGCCGGCGCTGAAACCGGAACGGCAGACGGGAACGGGGAGCGGGCCATACCCGTATCGGAGGCTGCGGAACGGTCCGCGGCTGCGGATCAACTCGTATCCCGATCCATGGAACGGCCCATAACCTTGTCCCCGTCCGCGGTGGACCGCATCTGGGCGTGCCCGGTGTGCTGGCTGATGGAGAACCAGTTCTCCGGGCCAAGCGCGGGCAGCGTGGCCATGACGTTCGGCACGCTGATCCATACGGTCGCGCAGCGGGCCAGCGAGGAGGGCCTCGACCTGCCGGGCGGCGAGGGGACGGAGAGCGAACGCGCCGAGGCCATCCGCTCGCGCATGATGGAGATCTACCGCGACCTGCGGGCCGACCCGTCCGGCATCGCCGACCCGGCTGACCGCTATGCCGTCGCCAGGCAGGATGCGACCGCCGATGACGTGCTCGGCAACATCGCCATGTATTTCGTGCGGTCGAACGACGGCGACTATCCCACCGGCAACGTGAACAACTTCACCATCGGCACGTTGGATTCGGCGGAGTGCGAGCGCTCGTTCAGCGCCCTGTTCACGGTGGACGACATCCTCGAGGCCTACAATGCCGTCGACGGTGTGGAACCGATCGACAGAAGCGAGCTGGTCTCGATCATGGGAACATTGGTCGGAGGATGGCCGGACGCGATGCATGAGCGCCTCGCCGTGCGGCTTACCGGACGCATGGACCGGATCGAGCACCGGACCATGGCCGACGGCGGCGAGCGCATCCGTCTGATCGACTACAAGACCGGGCAGGTGCCGTCCGTCAAAGCGGTGTTCAACGATCTGCAGCTGGTCTGCTACCAGTTGGGTCTCGCCTTCCCCGAAGGCGGGGAGCGCGGGGCCACAGCGCTGTCGATCATGCCTCGGATCGCGCAGAGCGCGCTGTTCCACGTCGGGCATAACGCGGCCCCGGCGCAAAGCCGTGGTGCGGAAAGCCTCTACCAGCCGCCGTTGTTCGCGGGCGGATCGTTGAATGACGGGGCGTTCGCGGCGCGTTACTACTACAAGGATCCCGCCAAGCTCACCGACATTCCCGAGTTGGACGAGCGGCCGCCGCGCGGCGTGCGCGAGAGCGTGTGGCGCCGCTTCCTGGAGCTGCGGGGCACGCAGGCGGTATGGGCGCTGACGATGATCAGCCGGGTGTTCTACGCGGCGGCGGCCAGCCGGTCGCGCCGGCTGATCGCCCATCCCCAGCCCAGTCACGTCGAGGCGTGCCGTTTGAAGGAATCCTGCCCCGCCTGCGCGGGCCAGGTCGACACCGTGTTCGAAACGAGGCAGGCATGAACGGCAAAGGCACTCCGGCATTCACCGACAGCCCCGAGCAGGCGGCGGTCATCGGCGCGCCGGTCGGCGGCGATGTACTGGTCGTCGCCGGCGCCGGCAGCGGCAAGACGTATACGATGACCCGTCGCATCATCGGCCTGATCGAGCAGGGCGTGCCCCCGGAACGCATCCTCGGGCTGACCTTTACGCGCAAGGCCGCGTCCGAGCTGCTGTCGCGCGTGTCCTCGGCCGTGTCCGACCACGATCGGGGGAGCGGGCGCAGCGCGTTCCTCAAGCCCGAGGTGTCCACATACGACGCGTTCTTCCAGTCGATCGTGCGGCAGTACGGCCTGCTCGTCGGATTCGACCAGAACACGCAGCCGCTGAGCGACGCCGGGGCGATGCAGCTGGCGGCCACCGTGATCGACCGGCATATGGATCTGCTGTTCGACGACGATTTCGGTTCGTTCCGCACCGTCGTCGGCAAGGTGCTCGCCCTGTCGCATGCGATCGGCAACGCGATGATCGGCGGGCGGACCGCCACCATCGACGAGGCGATCGCCCGCATCCGCCAGTGGGACGCCGCGTTCATCGCACAGCTCGACGTGGCGATCGGCGATGCGGAGGTGCCCGGGGAGGAGCCGAAGACGAAGGCCCCGAAACGCAACAAAAATGACACGGACAGGCAATATGCGGCCAAGCAGGCCGAATACCGCGCCGCACTGCACGATCTGTGCGTCTACCGCTGTTCGGCGCTGCGCGACGTGGTCCGTCGGCGCGAAACGCTGATGACGCTGGCCGCCGAGTACGAACGGGAGAAACGCCGGCAGAACATGGCGGAATTCAGCGATTTCACGATTGCCGCGTATCAGCTGGTCACACGGTTCCCCTCCATCGGGGAACGATACCGCCGCCGTTACACGCATGTGCTGCTCGACGAATATCAGGACACCTCCACCACGCAGGCGATGGTGCTGGCGGCCTTGTTCCATGCGCAGCGGGAGGAAGACACGGATCCGTCTGCCGGCGTGGTCTCGTCCGCCGGCGTGGCCCAGTCCGTTGGCACGGTCCAGTCCGTTGGCACGGTCCAGTCCGTTGGCACGGCCCCGAACGACGGCGGCGCGGACTTGGCCGGTGATGGCACGGGCCCGACGGGCGGCGCGAATCCGGCGAGGACCGGACGCGCGCTCCGCTCGGCGGTGAACGCGGTCGGAGACCCGTTCCAGTCGATTTATGCGTGGCGAGGCGCCAGTCCCGGCGCGTTCCGCATGTTCCAGCGCGATTTCGGCATGGCCGAGGGTACAAGGCCCTTCCCGCTCAGCGTGACGCGACGCAACTCGCGCATCGTGCTCGAGGCCGCCAACCACCTGACCGGGCCCCTGCGCGTGCCGCCGCGCCGCGCCGGCAGCTCGCTTATGCGCGAGGTCGATGTGGCTGAGCTCACCACGCTGGACGATGCGCCGGAGGGCACCATCGGCGTGCTTGGACTGACCACGTTCGGCCAGGAGATCGACGCGGTCGCCCGCTTCGCCAAGCAGGCGATCGCGCGCTACACGCCGACGGAGCGGCAGCGTGCGGGCGGAGCCAAGGACATCCGCCCCCATGTGGCGGTGCTGTTCCGCGGCAAGACCCATATGGCACAGTTCGCCCGGGGACTGGAACGCGCCGGGCTGTCCACGCTGGTGGTGGGGTATTCGGCGCTGCTCGAACGCCCCGACGTGCGCGACCTGCTCGCCCTGATGCACGCCGTGGCCGACCATACCGATTCGAACGCGCTGATGCGGCTGCTCGCCACGCCGAGATTCGGACTGCGGTCGGCCGATCTGACTGCATTGGCGGATCTCGCCGAACGATTGGACACGGCGTATCGCTACCGCGCGCTCGCGGAAGCCGGGCTGATCGATGCCGGTGGCGGTGCCGATGCCGATGGAGGTGTCGGGGCTGCCGATGAGGCGCGTCAGGCCGCCATCGTCAGGGAATACCGGGATCAGGTGCCGCACGCGGTGTATCTCGCCGACCTGCTCGCGCGCAAGGATCTGGCCGATCTCCTGCGGCGCGGGGCGATCGCCGGCGCGGCGGCGGATGCCATCGTGCGGGCGGGTCGGATGATCCGCCGTGTGCAGGCCGTGGCGAACCATCCTCTGAACGATGTGGTGCGGACCGCGGTCGAGGAGCTGGGCCTCGACATCGACATGATCGTCGCGCAGGCGATCGAGCACCCGGACCAGCCGGTGAATCCGACCGCGGCGCGATCCGGCACGGACGCGATCATCGCGCTGGTGGACACGTACGCGCGCGAGATCGTCGAAGGGGCCACCCCGACCCTGCGCGGGTTCATGGCATGGGTCGATTCGCTCGGATCCGTGAATGAGGAGTCCGCGGCCGCTCCCGATACCCCGGCCGATGTGGTGCTGATGACCATTCACCAGTCCAAGGGCCTCGAATGGGACGCGGTGGTGGTCGCCGGCATGGCGGCCGGCACCTTCCCCAGCAATCAGAGCGGGCTGAAGATCACGGCGGATGCCGACCATGCGGGCGGCATGACGCCGGAAGACGCATGGATTCCGCCCGAATACCACACGGACGTCGCCACATGGCTGGACGATCCGGCCGCCGTGCCGGTGCCGGTGCGCGTGGACGCGGGCATCCTGCCGAGGTTCCCGCACGACGCGGCGCCGCATGATGATCCGCTGCATGCGTTGACGATGCTCGACGACGTCGAGGTGATCGACGATGAGATCTACGGCGACATGCGCGGCAAGGACATCGGCGACGATATGGATGCCGTCGACCCGGACGGCTGGTATCTGACGCAGGGCGAGGAATACGGCCGCCGCCTGCTTGCCGACGAGCGGCGGCTCGCCTACGTGGCGCTGACCCGCGCCCGTTATGATGCGCTGCTCACCTACAGCAAGTACCCGACCGAGGACCGGGACCCGAGGCCGCTGCTGGAGCGGGGCGGGCGCAAGCCCAATGCGTCCAAGCCGTCGGTGTTCTGGGACGAAGTGCGCGACTCGTTATGCCACCGCGCCGACGTCGTCGCCGTGAACGGGCGGCGCGACGACGGTGCCGCCCAGGGCGCCTCTCACCTGGATCATCTTGCGCAGCAGCTGCGAGCCGGGCTCCATGAGGTCGTCGGGCAGGAGGACCGCGAAGGGGGCGTCGCCCACGTGGGACTTGGCCTGGAGGATCGCGTGTCCCAGGCCGAGGGGGTGACCCTGGCGCACGGAGTGGACGCGCGCGTACTTCTTGTACTCGTTGACGTACTCGAGGGCCTTCTCCTTGCCGGCCTTCTCCAGGTCGGCCTCGAGGCCGGGTTCGGCGTCGAAGTAGTCTTCGATCGACTGCTTGCCGGCGCGGGTCACGAACAGGATGTCTTCGATGCCGGCATCCGTTGCCTCGCGAACGATGTACTCGATCGAGGGACGGTCGACGACGGGCAACATTTCCTTGGGCACGGACTTCGTGATGGGCAGGAAGCGGGTTCCGCGACCGGCCGAGGGAACGACGGCGTGCACTACTGGCTGGTTTTTATCTGACATACTTCACAGAGTAGCGAAGAAACCGCCCGAAAGGGAGACGATGGCCACAAAAACAACTCTCCGCGCGGAGATTCGAGGTCGGCGCCGGGGTCGCCGAGCACTCCCCGGCACCTCGATTGGCGCACCGTCGTCAGATACTGACCAAACTCCCCTGCCAGTACGTCACCGCGCCGAGGCGGAAGGGATCGCCTCCCAGGTACGCGCCCTGGCCTCGTCGATGGGGTCCGTCGCCTTGCCCGCACTCTTCGTGCCCACTCCGCTTGAGCCGGACCTGTCCCTGACGCTCGGCCTCTTTCCCCGCGCGCTTCTTCCGGTCCTCGTTGACGAGGCCGGGGTGGCTCTGAGCGGACCGCGCTGGGGACTGTGGGAGGCAGGGCAGGCGTTGGTGATGCCTGGGAGGCCTCCCGCTCAGCCATCGGGCGAGGCATTGGCGTCGGAAGCGCTGGCTCGGGCCGACCTGATTCTCGTGCCCGCGCTGGCCGGGGGCCTGGACGGGACGCGCCTGGGGCAGGGCGGCGGCTGGTACGATCGCACGCTCCCCCACCGCTGCCCCACCGCGCCGGTCGTCGCCGTCATTTTTGACGACGAGGTGCTGGAACCCGGCCAGATTCCCCTTGAGGCGCATGACATGCCCATCGACGCGATCATCACCCCCACGCGCACGATCCGTGTCACGAGGCCCTAACAAACGCAC
>SKEZ01000646.1_pt1 | contig 25042 bp, 19 predicted proteins | sample 4843881 | NCBI WGS metagenome assembly SKEZ01 (sample SAMN11008796, study PRJNA524170) | human gut metagenome | isolation source: fecal sample from pouch patient p1, p46 | place: Israel: Tel-Aviv | reverse complement strand
CCCCCCAAGAATTACGGAGTTAGAGGAACCATTTACATCATCTACGTCCTGGGCATATGCCGCAGGCACCATGCACACGATGGACAAGGAAACAGCAACAACCGAAGCAAGGCAGCGCCGCAAGACATGGCGATGCTGTCCAGGTTCCTGTTCTACCCCTCCGTTAAACCTGCAACGGCCGAGCTTTAACTTCGAGCCCATCATCTCCCCTCATAGATTCGCAATCCCCTTTTCGGGGGGATACTGCATACAACCATACCCCCTTCCTAGGAAAAAGTTGACGAGAAACTAGAAAATGTTCATTTGCGAGGTCAGTTAGCGTACGTTTTCTAGGCAAAAAGAAAAGCCCCGCAGCTATGCAGGGCTTTTCCAACGAGGTCATAAGAGAGGAAGAGAATAACCTCGTTTAATGGTTGACGAAGCGATTAGACCTCGCCAAGTATCTATTAGTTCAGACGCAGCTCAGTCGACGGAGCGAACAGGTGCATCTTGGCCGGGTCAATCTTGATCTTGACGGTCGCGCCAACCTTCGGCAGCGCACGCGGATTCACACGAATCGTGGTGAGCTTGTTCTGGTCGGACATGACCTGGGAAGCCTCAGCGGCGGAGCCATCGGTGATGATGTTGCCGTAGATGTAGCCATCGGAGCCCAGATCCTCGACGTTCACAACCTTCAGGGAGAAGGCGTTCGGGTCGTCAGCCGGGGCCAGGCCAGCGTCCTCAGGACGGAAGCCGACCACGATCTGGCCGTTGTCTTCGGCGGTGAGCTTGTTGACGGCCTCAGCCGGCAGGTCCACGGTGTCCTCACCGATCTTCGCCTTGCCGTTGACCACCGGGTGGGTGTTCAAGTTCATCGACGGGGAGCCGATGAAGCCGGCGACGAAGACGTTGGCCGGGCGATCGTACAGCTCAGTCGGGGCGCCGACCTGCTGCAGGATACCGAGCTTGATGACGGCGATGCGATCGCCCATCGTCAGGGCCTCGGTCTGATCGTGGGTCACGTACAGGGTGGTGACACCCAGCTGGCGCTGCAGAGCAGCGATCTGGGTACGGGTCTGGACACGGAGCTTGGCGTCGAGGTTGGACAGCGGCTCATCCATGAGGAAGACCTTCGGCTCACGGACGATTGCACGACCCATGGCCACACGCTGACGCTGACCACCGGACAGAGCCTTCGGCTTGCGGTCGAGGTACTCGGTCAGGTCGAGAATCTCAGCGGCCTTCTCGACGCGCTTGCGGATCTCGTCCTTCGGAGTGCCGGCGATCTTCAGGGCGAAGCCCATGTTGTCGGCAACGGTCATGTGCGGGTACAGAGCGTAGTTCTGGAACACCATTGCGATGTCGCGGTCCTTCGGCTGCATCGTGGTGACATCCTTGCCACCGATGAGGATGCGGCCCTTGTTGACCTCTTCCAGGCCGGCGAGCATACGAAGGGTCGTAGACTTACCACAGCCAGAAGGGCCGACGAGGACGAGGAACTCGCCATCCTTGATATCAAGATTCAGATCATCCACGGAGGGCTTATCGTTGCCCGGGTAGATACGAGTGACGTGGTCGAAAACGACTTCTGCCATAATTACTAATCCTTTCAGAGGCAGGTACGTGCCTCACGATCCGTTGTAAAGGGATTTGTTCTTTACTGTGCTTCCGCCCTCGCCACCGACGTACAACTTTGCTTTCGGAAACTGCAAGCTTCAGCGTTTACTTTTTTCCGGTTCAGTGAAGGTTCTCTTCGTTGAGCCGAGAACTACTATACACGGACCGTGGACCAAGGCAAGTGGCGTGTCTGAAATGTAGTTAACTTTATGGGCGTTTCTGGGGGTGTTGTGTGGTTCGGCCCATGACACGCCTGTTTCTCGAACGTGCGAACCGGCACGCCCGACGTAGAGCAGGTCTGCTCTTCCCGGACTGATGGATTCCATCAGTCGCCGACTAATGCGACACAGACTCGAAGGTGACGCCGTTGCGGGCGGCTTTGCGCTCGGCCTTGCGCTCCTCGGCGTCTTCGATGCGCTGGATGCGCAGCTGGCGCCAGTCCTCGCGCATGTCGCGGAAACGGTCGGCCAGCGTTACGTCATCGTTCTCGGCATCGCCATCAGTACTGCTGCCATCGGCCTTACCGAACGTGCCATCGGCCACCTTGGCGATGCCCAGCTTGAGCAGTCCGAGCAACTCACGCAACGTTTCCGGTACGGGCTCATCGCCCTCATCGGCGGACTTGGTCAGGCCCTCGATGCGGCGACGAAGCGCGTCGGCGTCCTCGGGATCGATCTTGAGCCCGGCGATCAGCGACTGGCGCATGGTCTCGTAATCGAGGTTGGCAAAAAAATTCAGCTGTTGCAGCGTCATGAAGCCCTTGAGCTCGGGGAATCGGTGGACGATGTATTCCTCGCGGTCGTCGGCGGCGCGGGTCCAGTCGCGGGTGAGCTGCGGATCCCAGCTGGCGGTAATCGACCCCTCGCGCATGCGGTAGTGGTACAGCGCCTTGGGCAGACGGACCACGCGCGTGGCCTCGCCGATCACGTTGCAGATACGGGAGAGATCCTCGATTTTGCGACCCACCGGGAAGGAGAATCCGGTGCCCTGATAGGTGGAGGCGGGTGCCAGGAAGGCCCAGAAATAGCCGTCAATCTCAGCCTTGACTTGCTTTTTGATGACCTCGACCGGGGTCAGGACCTGCACCTCGGTGAAGTCGTTGTGGCGATAGTTGGACAGCAGCGGCTTGTTGTTCTCGGAGATGGTGTCGAACTGGAACATCACGAGGTCGGCGTCATACTCGCGCATGGCGTTCAGGCAGTCCTCCACCAACGTGGGTGCCACGGTGTCGTCGGAATCGGCGAAGTATATGTACGCGCCGATAGCCTCAGCGATACCGGAGTTGCGGGCGTCGGACAGGCCGCCGTTGGGCTTGTGAATCACGCGTATGCGCGGGTCGCGGGCGGCCCAGGCGTCGCACATGGCCGGGCAATTGTCGGGCGAGCCGTCGTCGACCAGCAGAATCTCCAGATTGGCGTACGTCTGCGCAGCAACGGACGCCACGCATTCGTCGAGGAACTTCTCGACCTTATACACCGGAATAATGATGCTGACCAACGGATCCTGTTCCATATCTCCAGCGTAGCGCCGCCGTGCGAACGCGGCGGCGCTGCGGGTTCGCGGACCGCGAAACCCTTAGAAGTCCCAGTCGTCGTCATCGGTTTCTTCGGCTTTGCCCATCACGTAGGAGGAGCCGGAGCCGGAGAAGAAGTCGTGGTTTTCGTCGGCGTTCGGGCTCAGGGCGGCCAGGATCGCGGGGTTCACATCGCAAATCTCAGCCGGGAACAAAGCCGGGTAGCCGAGGTTCATCAGCGCCTTGTTACCGTTGTACCGCAGGAACTTCTCGACGTCATCGGTCAGGCCCACGCGGTCGTACAGCGACTGGGTGTACTCCACTTCGTTGTCGTACAGCTCGTTGAGCAGGTCGTACGTGTAGTCCTGCAGATCCAGACGCTCGGCATCGCTCAGCTGGGCGATGCCCTTCTGGTACTTGTAGCCGATGTAGTAGCCGTGGACGGCCTCATCGCGGATGATCAGACGAATCACGTCGGCGGTGTTCGTCAGCTTGGCGTGCGCGGAGAAGTACATCGGCAGATAGAAGCCGGAGTAGAAGAGGAAGGACTCGAGCAGGGTGGAGGCCACCTTGCGCTTGTACGGGTTGTCGCCCTCGTAGTAGTCGAGCACGATCTCCGCCTTCTTCTGCAGAAACTCGTTGTTCTCGCTCCAGTCGAATGCGGCATCGATCTGTTCGGTGGAGCACAGGGTGGAGAAGATGGACGAGTAGCTTTTGGCGTGCACGGATTCCATGAAGGCGATGTTGGTGTACACGGCCTCCTCGTGCGGGGTGAGCGCGTCCGGAATCAGGGAGACGGCGCCGACCGTGCCCTGGATGGTGTCAAGCAGGGTCAGGCCGGTGAAGACGCGCATGGTGAGCGTGTGCTCGTCCTCGGTCATCTTCTGCCAGCTGGGGATGTCGTTGGAGACGGGGACTTTTTCGGGCAGCCAGAAGTTGCCGGTCAGGCGGTCCCAGACCTCAAGGTCTTTCTCGTCTTCGAGGCGGTTCCAGTTGATTGCGGAGACGCGGTCGATGAGTTTCAGCGGTTTGCGCGGAATGGAGATAGGTGCCATGAGTAGTGTTCCTTTTACTCGTTGTCGTTATCGTCGTTGGATTTGTTTTCGAACTCCTCCGGCGCGGTCAGCCGGAGCAGTGCTCTATAGACGGTTCGTGACATTGTGGGTTCCTTAGAGTGGCCTCTGGTTGTTCGATGTGTGCGGAGACCGCCGTCTGAGACCGAAGGCGTACGAAGGTACGTCGAGTGCCGAAGAAAGGCGGTATACGCTCCCTCGAACGATCAGAGCATGCAGGAGACGCAGCCTTGGACTTCAGTGCCTTCCAGGGCTTGCTGGCGGATGCGGATGTAGTAGAGGGTTTTGATGCCCTTGCGCCAGGCGTAGATCTGGGCCTTATTGAGGTCGCGGGTGGTGGCGGTGTCCGGGAAGAACAGCGTCAGCGACAGTCCCTGATCCACGTGCTGGGTGGCCTCGGCGTACGTGTCGACGATGGCCTTCCAGCCGATCTCGTAGGCGTCCTTGTAGTACCCGAGGTTGTCGTTGGTCATGTAGGCGGCCGGGTAGTACACGCGCCCGATCTTGCCTTCCTTGCGAATCTCGATCTTGGAGGCGATCGGGTGAATCGAGCTCGTGGAATGGTTGATGTACGAGATCGAGCCGGTGGGCGGCACGGCCTGCAGGTTCTGGTTGTAGATGCCGTCCTTCAGAATCGCGTCGCGCAGGGCCTCCCAGTCGGCCGCAGTCGGAATCGCGATGCCGTACTGTTCGAACAGCGCACGGACCCGTTCGGTGCGCGGAGTGAGCGAACGACGACCATCGGTGTACTTGTCGAAGTAGTTGCCCTGGCCGGCCGGCTTGGCGTAGTCGCTCGTAGCGAAGCTGGCGAACGTGCGGCCATGCTCCACGGCGAGCGCGTGCGAGGCACGGTAGGCGTGGTAGGCCACGGTCATGAAGTACATGTCGGTGAAGTCGAGGCCCTCTTCAGAACCGTACTGGATGCCTTCGCGGGCCAGGAAGCCGTGCAGGTTCATCTGGCCGAGACCGATGGCGTGGCCCTCCTCATTGGCGCGGCGAATCGAAGGCACCGCGTTGATGCTGGTGTGCTCGGCCACCGAGGTGAGTGCGCGGATCGCCGTCTCCACCGTGTGGCCCAAGCCGCCATCCATCGCCTTAGCGATGTTGAGCGAACCCAGATTGCAGGAGATGTCGCGGCCGACATGCGCATACGTGAGGTCCTCGTTGTATGCGCTCGGCTCCTGAACCTGCAGGATTTCCGAGCACAGGTTGGACATGGTCACGCGACCTTCGATCGGGTTCGCGCGGTTGACCGTGTCCTCGAACACGATGTACGGGTAGCCGGATTCGAACTGCAGTTCGGCGATGGTGGTGAAGAACTTACGGGCGTCGATGTAGGTCTTCTTGATGCGGTCGTCGGCCACCATCTCGTCATAATGCTCGGTAACGGAGATGTCGGCGAACGGCTTGCCGTACACGCGCTCCACGTCGTACGGGCTGAACAGGGCCATCTGGGCCTTCTGTTTGGCCAGTTCGAACGTGATGTCCGGAATCACCACGCCAAGAGCCAGCGACTTGATGCGGATCTTCTCGTCCGCGTTCTCTCGCTTGGTATCCAGGAAGCGCAGGATATCAGGGTGGTGGGCGTTGAGGTACACCGCGCCCGCGCCCTGACGTGCGCCGAGCTGGTTGGCATAGGAGAAGGAGTCCTCCAGCAGCTTCATGACCGGAATCACGCCGCTGGACTGGTTCTCGATGTGCTTGATCGGGGCGCCGAGCTCGCGCAGGTTGCTCAGCAGCAGGGCCACGCCACCGCCGCGCTTGGAGAGCTGGAGGGCCGCGTTGATGCCGCGCGAAATCGACTCCATGTTGTCTTCGATGCGCACCAGGAAGCAGCTGACCGGTTCGCCACGCTGGGCCTTGCCGAGGTTCAGGAAGGGCGGGGTGGCGGGCTGGAAGCGGCCGGCAAGCATTTCGTCGGCGTATTCGATGGCCTGCTGCTCATTGCCGGCGGCGAGCTCCAGGGCCACAGCGGCGCAACGCTGCGGGAAGTCCTCAAGATAGAGGCGACCATCGAACGTCTTGAGCGCGTAGGACGTGTAGAACTTGAACGCACCAAGGAAAGTGCCGAACTCAAAGCCGGCGGATTCCACGTGCTCGTAGATGCGGTCGAGGAATTCAGCGGAGTACTGGTTGAAGACCGCAGGGTTGTAGTACTGGTTGCTGATCAGGTATTCGAGACGCTCGGCGGTGGAGTCGAACTGCTTGCTGTTGGCGGCCACATGGCCGGTCACGTATTCACGCTCGGCGGCCTTGTCCTTATCGAACTGGATCTTGCCGTCGGCATCATAGAGATTGAGCATCGCGTTGAGCGCGTGGTAGTCGTGTGCCGGATCGTACTGTTCTGCCGAGGTGTCGGTGGTGTTGTCGAGCGACAGTTCGGTGTTGGTGAGGTCGGTCATTGGAGTCCTTATTGCTGTTGAGTGAAGAAGCGGACGAGACCGTTGCGGACGGCAGCGGTGTCTTCTGGCGTACCCATGAGTTCGTAGCGGTATAGGTAGGGGACGTGGCATTTGGCGGCGATGATGTCGCCGGCGGCACAGTAGGCCTCGCCGAAGTTGGTGTTGCCTGAGGCGATGACGCCGCGAATCCATGCGCGGTTGTCGGGGTCATTCAGGAAACGCTTGACCTGAATCGGCACTGCTTTCTTGACCACGCCACCGCCGTATGTGGGCACCATGATGACGTATGGCTCGCGGATGTTGAGAGCCGGATCAGCTGCTCGCAGTGGAATGCGGTAGACGTTGATGCCCTCGTCCTGTAATCGGCAGCTGGCTACAAATCGCGCGGTGTTCTCGGAGGCCGACGAAAAGTAGACCAGTGCTCCGATCACATTGCTGGTAGCGGCGAATTCAGGCTGGCTGGCACCGGGAACACTTTCCGCAGTGATGCCGGATTCGGTCTGGCTCACGCGGAAACCATGGCCGAAGCATTGGCCTCAGCGCTTACCTGCTGGGCAACTTCACGAATCAAATCGGGGCGGTAGCCGGTCCATGAGTTGTTCGGCGTGATCACCACTGGAGCCTGCTGGAAGCCTGCGGCCTGCAGCTGCTCGAGAGTGCCCGGGTTCTCCGTCAGATCCACGGTCTCGAACGGCACACCAAGCTTGGTGAGCTGGCGCTTGGTGGCGTTGCATTGCGGGCAATGCGGCTTGGTGAACACGGTGACAGTCATGGCGACTCCCCTCCATCTATCTCTGTTGAACAGTGAAACGATGGCCATATTACATCTGTGTAGCTTGAAATCAATGCACTATATGTAGTGGCGTGTATCACACAACAAACCTAGATATAGTGGTTTCTGTTGATATTCCGCCATTCTTGAGAAGCCCTGAAAATCAGCGTGCAGCGACTCACCAAGTTATATGTGGCATTGTTCACATTTGCGCTTTGATCGTCATATTTAAGTTTCGAGGGGCTGATTTGAACCTTTCCGGAGGTCTATCTCCGTTTCAAGGGGCCGGTCATCCGCCGAAACACAAGTACAAACGCCTTCTTGCCACCGTCATTTCGCCATTCTTGGACCGCTTCTACTTGGGCACCAGCCCCTCGAAACGGAGATAGAGCTTCCCAAAAAACAAAATCAGCCCCTCGAAACGGAGAATGAACGCTGACGCCCCCCATATGACGGCAAAAGGCCTGACCGGATGTCCAAACGAGCATACGGCCAGGCCTTAAGGAAAGGAGATGAGGAAATTCAGTTATCAGAATTGATGTGGCACGAATTACTCCGCCTCGGCCTTAGCTTCGCCTTCGGGGAAGATTATCTTGAACACGAAGAAGAAGATAATCATCGAGACTCCACCCGTGATAAAGGTGACCAGCAGGTTGTACACGGCCAACGGCACATACGCCTGCGCAATCGGCATCCATAAATTATTGAAGCCATTGCAAATCAGCGAGATAGCCGCCCAAGCAATGAAGTACCACATTGCCTGATACACCGGATTGCCATGGCTCTTGAAGGTGATATTGCGCTGCAGCGGGAAGTTAATGCACTGGGCGATGAACGAGCCCACCTCATAGCTAATGAAGTAGCCCAGGCCACCGCCAATGACCACAGCACCGGCGGCGTCACGCACCACGTTGTAACCGAGCAGGCTCCACGTAAAGTCCACACCGAACAGGCTCATGTTGACTTGTGGCCACATGAATTCCGTACCGGCCAGATCCTTACCCAGTAGATATGGCATGAACGTGAAAATCAGGTACTGCACGATGGTGACACCCATGCTGAACACGAAGAAGTAGAAGATCTGATAGACCCACTTTGCCAGCACAGGGTGCTTGCTCTGAAAATCACCCCACGTGTGCATCCACCATGCGACGATGCCGTTCGTGCTCACCTTGGCGGCGGGCTGCTTTGCGTTCTCAGTCATTGTTCAGCTCCTTTGCGGTGCGCTTGTTGGCGGATTGGTTGCGGAAGTAGCCCGCGATGATACCGCCGAGGCCGTGGAAAGTGTGGCCGTTGGCGATTTTGACGATGGCGTCGACCATGGCCGAATCGACCATGCCCTGGGTCATTTTGCTCATGGCCCTGGGGGGCATGTTGAGGATGAACAGCATGTTGAGGTCTGGCGCGCCGGTCTTCTGGCGGGTCTTGGCCTCACGCTTGGCCAGTGTTTTGGCGATGGTTCGGGCCGTGAAGCCCTTGGAATCGACCCAGCTGGAGATCGGATCGTTTACGCCGAAGGTCGTGGGCTTGCCGGGGGCGATGACCTCGTGGCCGAAAAGCACGGCCATTTCGGCGTCGGTCACGTGCTTGACGTCGCCGGTGAGGTAGTGGCCGAGCGCCGGGTTGGCGGGGGCGGCGTCCACATCGCCGGCGACTGCAAATTCGCAGGTCAGCGGCAGGTTTTCGGCGTTGGTGCCGACCGCCAGCGTCCATACACCGGATTCGGTGCGCCATGCGTTAGCAGCCGTGTCGAAGTGACGGAAGGTGTAGCGATCAAATTCGATGCGCACGGTCTTGGATTCGCGCGCGTCAAGCTGAACCTTGGCAAAGCCCTTGAGCTCGCGGGCCGGGCGTAGCACGCCTTCGGAGGGGCCAGACACATACAGCTGGGCGACGGTGGCGCCGGACACGTCAGAATCGTTGGTCACTGTGAACTGGACGCCGGTTTCGTCGGCGGTCAGGTCGCTGTAGGTGAAAGTGGCGTAGCTCAGGCCGTAGCCGAATGGGAAGCGGACCGGCACGTTGGTGGTTTCGTAGTAGCGGTAGCCAACGAACGGGCCCTCGCGGTAGATGGCGTCGCGGCCGATGGCCGGGTACCAGCCAGCGGACGGACAGTCGGCGTAACTGATCGGCCAGGTTTCGGCCAGGCGACCGGATGGGTTGATTTGGCCGGTCAGGGCGCGCACGGTGGCGGATGCGCCCGCTTGTCCGGACAGGCCGACGTACAGGATTGCGGACACGGCATCGAACCATGGCAGCTCGACCGGAGATCCGGCCACGAGCACAATGATGACGGGCTTGCCGGTGGCGGTCAGGGCATCGACCAAGTCGTTCTGTACCTGCGGGATGGCCATGGTGGAGCGGTCGAGGCCCTCGGATTCGCTGCGTTCGTCGAGGCCGACGACGGCGATTACCGCGTCAACATTCTGAGAGGCAGCGAGCGTCACGGCTTCGTCAACCAACGGTTGGTTCTTGGCACCTTGACGGTCGTAACCCTGCGCGTAGCCTGCCACGGTCACGCCGGTGGTTGCTGCGGCGTTCTTGAGCTCATCAAGGATGTTTTCTTCACGGGTGGCATTCACTTTAGAAGAGCCGGAGCCTTGAAATCGCGGGATTTTGGCCATGTCACCAATCACGGCAACGCGGGTGCCTGCGGCGAAGGGCAGGACCGGGGAGACCGCCGAATTCGCTATTCCAGCGTCATTGGCTTCGCCATTGCGGGCCGGAGCGCCGATGACAGTGTTCTTGAGTAACACGGACGAGTTCTCAGCCACCTTACGAGCCACCTCGTGGTGTGCGGCGGCGACAGCATCCTTAAGCAGATCATCGCGGCCAACACCCTCGGTCTTGGTCATCCGCGCAATCTTGGCGACTTCAGCCGCGCGGGCATTCAAATCCGCTTCCGACAAGGTACCGGCCGTGACCGCACCTTCGAGTTCGCGCACGGAGGTGTAGCCAGGAGACGGCATCTCCAGTGAGCCACCGGCCTTGACCGCGGCCACGGCGGAATTGGAGCCGCCCCAGTCGGAGACGACCATGCCGTCGAAGCCCCATTCGTCCCGCAGAATATCCTGCAGCAGGTGCTTGTTCTCATGCGCGTAGACGCCGTTGATTTCGTTGTACGAGGTCATGATGGTCATCGGAGCGGCCTCACGCACGGCGATTTCAAACGCGGTCAGATAAATCTCGCGCATCGTGCGCTCATCGATCACGGAGTTGGAGGCCTGGCGACGCAACTCCTGGCTGTTGACCGCGAAGTGCTTCGGGCAGGCGGAAACACCATTGGACTGGATGCCGCGGATCAGACCTGCGGCCATGCGGCCGGCCACGATGGGGTCTTCGGAATAGTACTCAAAATTGCGGCCGCACAGCGGATTGCGCTTGATGTTCAGGCCCGGGCCGAGCAGCACATTCACGTCCAGATCGTGCGCTTCATTGCCGAGGGCCTCACCCATCTCTTCGGCGAGCGCCGAATCCCATGAGTTGGCCACGGTGCCGGCGGTCGGGAAGCAGGTGGCGGGCTTGGAAGCACCCAGGCCCAGATGATCGCCTTCGCCGAGCTGGCGACGCACGCCGTGGGGACCGTCGCTCATCACGAAGCTGGGGATGCCGGCCTTCTCGTTGCCGCGGGAATCCCATTCGGAGCCGCCGGAGAGCATCGCGGCTTTCTCGGCGACCGACAGTTCTTCAAGTTCCATATCGTTCTCCCTTGCACTGCACTGTTGTACGTCTGTCTGACGAACCGTCCTGCGCCACATTGCCGGCACCGCATCCGCGCAGTGCCTGGAGTTGCACACGATTCGCCGCTAGTTTGATTGAATCAGGTTCGGCCGGGCCGCGCTGCCCGTATTACACAACCTGTCGTTTCGCGCGCACAATCGGTCGGGAGAGGCGCACATTGCGGTGCTGCCAAGTTCCAGAAAGCAACGACTCAGCGTCCAGCTTCTCAAAATTGTTGAGAAGTTTGTGCCGTAGCTCCTTAATCTTTTTGAGAAGCTACGGTTCCAACAAATCTTCGATACGGCAACCAAGTGTGCGGGCTAGGGCAAGCACACTAGAGACAGCGGCTTTGCCGAGGTCTTTGTGGCGCTGTTCGTACATTTGGACGGAGCGCAAAGTGACGCCAGAACGACGGGCCAGTTCGGATTGGCTGAGTCCGGCGCGCACGCGAATCGTGTGCAGCCGGAAGTCGCCTTCAATGCGATTGCGGGCGGCCCGCTCATCGTATACGTCGACGAATCGGCTTTCGCCTGCTTCGTGCAAAGTCGGGTACAGTCGCACAATATCGTCAAACGACAGCACCTCGAGAATATCCTCGAACCGCACTCCCCTGGCCCATTGGCAGTATGCAAGCACCCAGCCGGCCCAGTATTCGAGTGTTGCACCAGTACACGGCGTGGCGGGTGGCATATCGATAATGCGAGTCCAGCCGGTTTGCCGCATGATTTCGGCCACCAGCTCTTCGCCGGACATGCCGCACACATATTTGGGCACGCCCCGACCGAAGAGTTCAGCAACATCAGAAGTAACAAAGAAATCTATAAACAAGCTGGCCGGCAATCCGCAATCGCTCAGCGCATAATCGAATGCGCCGGCCAAGTTGACCATGGCATCAGGCAGATACGTCTCATCGTAAGCGGGGGTCATCGTTGGTCACTTTCTCACGGATGATGTCACGCATGAACAAGCCGTCAATATCGGCTTCCGCACTTTTGCGACGGTAGGCTTCACGGGCCGTGACGTCGCGCTCATTGCGCAATACGTGGTAGGTCGAAGCGCGGGCGATCTCACAATCTTGGAATTGGAGTGCGGCAAATGCACGGGAACTGATAAGCACGATCTGTTTGCCAAGCTCACCCAATCGCATCGCGTCAGCGAGTTGGTCAAGGGAAATCGCGTTATTGACAAAGGTGCGGGCGAACGAAAAATAAGAATCATCAGCACGATAACCGACAATCACGTCAGCTTGACTGATATCCGGCAGAAACACTTGTCGCAAATACTCGATGCCTTGCGCGGCGACGGCGGTAGTCGGCTGAAAACGACGATTTTCGACCAACAATGCCAGCCAATTTAGGATGGTGTAGGGCGGTTGAGACAGGTCCAGAAAAGTGAGCCCATCTGTGGTCAATGTATATCGATTCGCAAAACCGTCATCCAGCCCAGCACACGCCCATTCCTTCGCTAGTTCGATGCTGCGTGTGCAATAGAATCCGCGACCATAGTCGTTGTTCGGCTTGCCCATCCCATATTCGGGATGTTTGATGACATGCGAAGAGCCGTGCCACAGTTCGATCGACGAGGTCTCCATTGGCCTCCTCCTTCCCTCTCCTTACATATTTTTGTATTATATCACCACAGTGATATCCATAAGGGAAATGTGGGTTGAAAGATACCGTTGTATACGTTCGTACACAATGTGAAATGTATACGAACGTATACAACACTGATGTCTGAAGTCATACTCCGCAGTGGCGCCGCAGGTGCGCCACTGCAATCGGAATATGGGACTGAAGACTTGGAAGAAGTGGACGGACCGGCCGCTGATGGTGTTGTCCGTGGTGTTTCTGGTGGTGTATTCGTGGGAGATTCTCTCCCGTACGCATATCGCGCTGTGCGAGACCGTCATCAATGTGATCTGGGTGGTGTTCGTTGTTGATTATGTGGTGTCGCTGTGGTGGGCGTTCGTGACCGTGACCACCGTGGGGTATGGCGATTTTTCGCCGGTGACTTTCCAAGGCAAGATCATTGCGGTGGTGCTGATGTTCACTGGTATTGCGTTAATTGGTATCGCGACAGCCACGCTGGCTTCTTGGATCGTCGATCAGGTCTCTGGAGACGGACCGGCGCGAGGACGCGCGAGAGAAGGAAGTAGCCAAGGAAGCTGCGCAGGAAGCCATCGCATCCGTTGCGGCAAAGGCTCGTGTGCCTGAGGGGAACAAGCGGGCAGCCGCGCCAGGCTCTGCTGCGGCCATGCCGCCCAGTCCCGAAATCGAGTTGTTGCGTGAGGAGGTGCGCGAGTTGGCCGCCATGGTGGCCGGTTTACGCGCTGAGCTTGAGCGGAGATGATTGGTGCAACGAAGAAAAACGTATCCGCTGAAACCATCAATAGGACAGCGATGGTTTCAGCGGATACGTTGATTATTCAGACAATCAGAACGAAGGAGTGAAAGTAATTCCGATTGCCCAAAGGTCACTTCTCAGAGGCAATCACCTCCACAGCAGGCTTGCGGCGGGCCATGAAGCGGCGAATGGTCACCACTTCAAGACCGATGAACAGCACGAATACCACCGCAATCCCGATCCACATGCCGGTCTGCCAGATTGGCAGCTCAGTCTTGGGCTCACCATTCTCATACTGCCAGCTGTTGACTGCGGTGTAGAGGATGTTGTGCGCAGCGGTGCGCATGGCCTTCAACGAGGTGGCGGATTTACTGGTCACATGGTTGGTGACATCCATCGTGGCGAGCATGGCGTCGCCACCGTTGCGAATCTCCTGATCGGCGTTCTGATAGCCGAAGCCAGCGAAGTAGTCAGTCAGGGTGAAGCCTCGGAAGCCCCATTCATCGCGCAGGACGGTGTTAAGCAGTGCAGGGTTAGCACCAGCGTAGGTGGGGCCAATGTAGTTGTAGGCAGTCATTACCGCCTGCGCGCCGCCATCCTTGACAGCCATCTCGAATGGCTTCAGGTAGATTTCGCGAATGGACTGTTCGTTGGCCCAGGTGACCAGCATGGCGGTACGGTTGGTTTCCTGATCATTCAGGGCGAAGTGCTTCATGAAGGAGTACACGCCCTGTGAACGCGCACCGGCAATCTCGCCTGCAGCCATCACACCGGAGAGCAGACCGTCCTCGGAGAAGTATTCGAAGTTACGTCCGGAGAATGGGGAGCGGTGAATGTTCATGCCAGGTGCGTACCAGCCGTCAACATGCATTTCACGAGCCATCTTGCCCAAGGTCTTGCCGAATTCCGAGGCAAGATCCTTATTCCACGTGTTGGCGATGCCAACTGCCGAGGGGAAGGCAATGGAGCTGACGCCAGTGAAGTTATTGATCAACGCGGCTGGACCATCGAGGTCAGTGAGCTTTACCTTGCCGATGTTCTTGATTGCTGCAGTACCGTAGCCGGCCATGGCAATCATATTGTCCATGTTGTCGAAGGTCAGCTGATCGAGCAGCTTATCCCACTGGGGATCGTCGTAATCCTTACCGCGCAAATCAGCCAAACGCACGCCATTCTTGGCACCGGTGGTCGGCATCTCATCATCGGCATTGTCGTGCTCCGCCGGATTGTAGGTGTCATTGTTGCTGAACGCCTTCTTGGCCTCATCCGACATAGACATGCTGGCGGGAGCGGCAACGGCCTCCTCGTAATTGGCGAAGTGGTCAGCACGAGACAGGTAGGTCATGTCGCCCTCGGCATCATCGAACTGGTTGGTGGCTGCAACCTGATCGCCATTGTGGGTATTCGAATCGGAATCATAAGTGATGGTCTTCGGCACGTTCACGGTGGCGGAATCGATCACCGTGTGAGAGTCGGACTGCAACGACACCTCGTAGTCACCGGATTCGAGCACGTAAGCTTTGGCATCCGTGGCATCATAGGAGGCCATAGTGTCATCATCAAACTCAATCTTCACGGTTTCGGATTCGCCCGGCTTCAGCTCCTTGGTCTTCTCGAAAGCAGCCAGGTTCACAGAAGCCTTCTCGATGCCGCCATTGGTGTACGGCGGGTTGTAGTAGACCTCAACCACATCTTTGCCGGCCTTATCACCGGTATTGGTCACGGTCACATCGAAGCTGACCTTACTGTTCTTATAGGAGACATCACCCATCTCTTGAGAGAAATCGGTGTAGCTCAGGCCATAGCCAAATGGGAACGCCACCGTATCGTCGTAGTTGATCAAGCCTTCATCGGCAGCAGTTTCGTAGAATTTGTAGCCCACGTAAATGCCTTCAACATAGTTCACGAACGTCGGACTGGATGTGTACTCGCTGCCAACGAAGTTAACCTTAACAGCCAGATCCTCAACGTTGTCGTACGGGAAGTTACCGATGTTGTTCAGAGTAGGTGTGCTGCGCACGTTCTTCAGAAAAGTATCGGAGGTCTTACCAGACGGGTTTACCTTGCCAGCGAGAATATCGCCAAGGGCGTTAAAACCGGTCTGACCTGCCGGCGGACACCACAACACTGACTTAATCTGAGGGTAGTCGGCGAGGAAGTCGAACTGCAACGGATTGGAACCGTTGTATACCAAAGTAACATGCTCAAAATTTTTGGAGATCAGATCGAGCATGTTCTTCTCGGTCTGGCTCAGCTCGAGAATGCTTTCACCCTGCTGATAATCCTCGTAATCCTTGGAATTATTGTTATAGATAACGCTCTCGGCTTTCATATCGCGAGGAAGATCAGCATTCTCACCGCCAAAACGGGTGATAACCACAACAGCCTCATCGGAGAAGGACTTGGCATCGGAAATCAAAGAATCTGAGTACTGGTCAGCCGGCACTTCAGGCAGGGTCCAATCCTGTTGGAACATGTTGAGTACCGGGCGATCAGTACGATACGCAGTATACAGATCCGTCAATTCGCTGTTGGTCTCAAAACCAGCCTGCTTCAGGCCGCTCAGGATGGAAGCCATCGGATGTTCGTTGGACATGGAGCCGGAGCCGGAACCGCCGAGAATCGGCTGCGTGGAACCCCAACCAAAGACATTCAGCTTCTTGGTGCCGCTAATCGGCAGATTATCTTCATTGTTCTGCAGCATGGTGACTGCTTCGCTGTACAAATCCTGTGCCTGTGTATTAGCGGCGGCGATGGTTTCATCGCTCAACTTGTACTTCTTGGCGGTTGCGTTGCCCAGCAGAGTGGCCATAGGGCCGGTAAGCATCAGAGCAATGGACACGCTTACAACTACCAGCACTACCAGCCATGACTCGGAATGCACCAGCTTACGAACACTGATGTTCTGTACAGTCTTCTTATTGACCGCGAACGTAATGATGATTGCCGCTACCAACACCACGCCAAGCACCACAAGATATGGTGTTAACGATTTGAGGACGGCGATCACGTCGGACATATTGATATCCAGCATGAGGTCTTTCTCCTATTCTTTCTGTGTCTGCGCGATACTGCCTTGCATCGCGGTCATCGTCTGGGATATGTCTGCCTGGCTCTCCATCGGGTCGCTACGCCGACACATCCTTGATGCCGATGATTCTAGGGTGGCAGATTCGCATGGCCCGCACCCGCCCACACACCTATCCTGTCATTTCGAGCGCATAATCTGCTACCACATTCGCGCCCACGACTCATCCAATATGACGTAAATGGCACTTCTTGATACGTAAACGGCATTTTTCTCAAATTTCTGTCGCTACCGGTCGCTCAGCGACAGAAATCTAGGAAATGAGACCACACCTCCTGAATTTCTGTCGCTCAGATGCCGTCAGCGTCACAAATTCAGGAAACAAGGCCATATTTCCTGAAAATCTGTCACTGAGGCACCGTCAGCGTCAGAAATTCAGGAGACTGCGCCTTATTTCCTGAATTTGTGACGCTGAACGCCCAAGCACCACTCCAAAGACGCCACCAAGCTAGGATGGAGGGCATGAGCGATTTGAACGCGTTGAATCTTGAACCGGGCGAAGTGGTTGGCGGGTATACGCTGGTCTCCCGACTCGGCGCGGGTGCCATGGGGTCGGTATGGCGTGTGCGCGACGATGGCGGCACTACCTATGCCATGAAGATTCTGCGCGATTCGTTGGCCGACGAATCGGGAACCTCGAACTCCGCCAACACAGCAGCGCACGACCCGGACCTCAAACCCAACATCACGCCGCGCGAGCGCCTACGTCGTGAGGCCATGGCGCTGAAGAAGGTCAATCATCCGGGCGTATGCGGCATCGTTGACATGGAACTCGATGATTCGCTGGCGTTCATTGTCACCGAGCTCATCGAGGGCCGCAATCTCAAGGAAGACGTGGAGGTCAACGGCCGTTACATCGGCGACGATCTGGAACGTCTGGCCCGTAAACTCATCGACGCCACCAAAGCCGTGCATGCGGCCGGCATCGTCCACCGCGACATCAAACCCACCAATGTGATGGTCTCCGCCGCCGGCCCGGTGCTGGTTGACTTCGGCATCGCCATGGGCGAGGGAGAAAGCCACGTGACCCGCACTGGACTGGTGATGGGCACACCGGGGTTCATAGCCCCCGAAATCATTGACGGCGCTGAATCCGATGAGATGACCGACTGGTGGTCGGTGGCCTCCGTACTCGCTTTTGCTGCGATCGGCGCACCGGTATTCGGCACCAAGCCGATGATGGCGGTGCTGGAGCGCGAAGCATCGGGCAACGCGAACCTTACCGGACTGCCGGCCGGCACGATGGCCGCGTTCCGATCCGCCCTAAACCCCGACCGGTCAAAGCGTTGCACGCCGGACCAATTGCTGAACGCCATCGCTGTGGACGCACTGGATCCGAGCGTGTGGCAAGGCACTCAGGCCGGACCGTTCGCCGCCGGCGCCATTGCCGGAACGGCTGCCACAATTGCCGCCGATGCAGTTGGAACCGAGGCGATGCCCCCTTTTGGCGCAACCGCCGACGCGGATAGCGATAATCCGCGGGCCATCTGGCGTCAGGACGACTACGCCACGGCGGCAATCGACTCATCGTCTTCGCCGACGCTCAGCGACGGCACGGCAACCGAAGCATTCCCGGCAACTACCAACGCTGGGAGCAATCTCTCATCGGATGATGAAGCAACACAACTCGTAGGCAATGCCACCGAAAACGCCACCGAGGCGATACGCCCAGCCGCACAGCGTACGGTGCCCATCAGCGATGAACCACCGGTTGCTCCTACCACGCCACTATCCGAACGTACCGCCGTACTGCCTGCACCACAGCCAGTGCCACAACCCCTGCAACCCACACCGCAACCAGTGCCACTAGGCCAGAACGGATGGAACCCGGCCGACGGGCAAAGCACGGCTGTGGATCCGGCGATTCGCCCCGCATTGCAGCATGTCATCAACCAGACCGCGCAATGCGTTCCCACCGAGGCGCTTATCCAAGGCCCGCCTGCACCCAATCCCGCGGATGTGCGTCGTGGAATGTATCTGCAACGCGGGGTATTGCCGCTGTTCCTGTTCGCTGTGTCTTTGGCCGTGCTGGCTGCGAGTTTCCCGCTGATCGCCTTGATTGCAGCCGAAATACTGCTCTGGCTGTTGTTGACGTTGGCGTATAACACTGAGTCTCAGTTGGAGCGCGAAGGTCGACGCGGCGGCGAGCGCAAAAGCTCCGATTCGCTGATTCGCGTGGCAACGCTGCCGTGGCACATCGTCAAGGCGCTGCTGCTGTCGATACCGAAACTACTGCTGCTCACCATCGTCTATCTGGCCGGTATCGCCGTGGCCGTGGCCGCGTTGGGACTGCCGGTGCGCACCATCTCGTGGTATTTCACTGCGAGCCGGGGCGTTCCGGTTCCGCTGCTGGATGATATGCCGTTCTCCGTCTCCGGTCTGGCACTTGGTGGGTTCATGGCCATCGGTTGGCTGATCACCGTATTCGGGCCACAGTCGGCCATGCCCCGGTTGGGTGCCGGCGTGCTGCGCGGCATCAGGCACAACGACCTCGAGCCGATGGCGCAACCAGGGGCAGACGGTCTGCCGGCCGTATCAATCCCTCGGCAAGGCAGCCGCGGCACGGTGCTGCTCACCCTATGGATCATCATCACGCTGGTATTGTGCGCGCTGCCGCTGCTGGGCATGCCAATCAGTTGGGTCCCGCTGGCGTAATCTGCATTACTTTTACAGGGAATTCACCTCCCAGCTGATCTGTACACGGTCTTCGTCAGGGCCGGTCATTATGATGGGCCCCAAATATCGAAGCGATTTCAAGGGGAGATCCATGTCAGATCCGAAGCGTCAGGCTAAGCGCGCCACCCGCGCCGAGCGACGTGCGGCCGAGGCGGCGGCCCAGCAGGCGCAGGCCGAACAGGCAGCCAAGGAGCGTAAGCAGCAGACCATCATCGGCTGCATTGTGGTGGCCATTATCGTGGTGCTGGTGGCCATCGCTGGATTCGCCGTATACAAGGCCATGCAGCCGTCCAACACCAGCAGCAGTAGCCAACAAAGCAACATGACCGTGGACGAGGCCTACAGCAAGCTCAAGAAAGTCAGCACCCAGCCGGCTAACGCCGACGACAAGGCCGGCTTCGTGATCTCCAACAAAGGGTATGGCCAGAAGGCCGAGGGGGCTCCCACCATATCCATCTATATGGAACCGCTGTGCCCCGGCTGTGCCTCGGTGAACCGCCAGCTCGATCAAACGCTCGTCAAGCTGATGAACGCCGGCCAGCTCAACATCGATTTGCACTTCCTCAATTTCCAGGACAACAAGAGCTCCGACAACTACTCCAACCGCGTGTTCAACGGTGCCATCTACATTGCCGAGCATGATGACGATCCCGACCACCTCATGAGCTACCTCTCCAACATCTACGCTGAGGATTTCCAGCCGGGCGAATTGTCCAATTACGAGCCGGTAAGCAACGCCAAGCTGGAGAAGCAGGCCGTCAAGGCCGGCGTGAGCGAGGATGTGGCCGCCGCGGCGTTCAGCGGCAAGAACGAATACCTCGACTGGCTCACCGCCTCCAACAACTACACGATCCTGCGCCCCGAACTGTTCAACAGCTCCGGCGCCTTCTCCTCCCCCACACTCACCATCAACGGCGAATACTGGGATCTGAAGCAGCTCACGCTGGCGGACACGAATATGGTGGACGGCTTCCTCAAGTCCATTGGGCTGGATGCTGACCAGGTAGGCGTGGAAGGCAAAATGCCATCCATCGGTGCCAGCGGAAAGCCGATTTCGGTCGCCTCCTGATGCTGCGTGGCCGAATAAGTTGACGCCGCGACATATGCAATACCGCCTGCGGCTCGGCTTAAATTGACCACTCGGGAAGTACCGGTATACTAGTCATTTGTTCGCAACGATTTACGCGTTAAGAACAATCGCCTCTTTAGCTCAGATGGCCAGAGCGGCCGCCTTGTAAGCGGCAGGTCGTCGGTTCGATCCCGACAAGAGGCTCGTCGCGCAGAAAAAATGGCGTATTATGTGATACGTAGACTTTTCTACGCATATAATTCTTACCTTGGGTAAGTACTCCAGGAGCCTTCCCCCAATTATGGGCTTCCTGGAATGAGGGCGGAGCGTCCCCCAACCAGCTCCGCGCCTTCAAGGGGGCGGGAACATCCCCTTCTCTCCCGCCCCCCTTTTCTTTTCTTTTTTTGAGCTCAGAACAATCTGACGAGCAGGAATGGTGACGGTGGCCGGTGAAACCGCAGTACGGGCCGGAACAACCGTTACGATGGGTGGCGTAATCGTTCACCCAGCAGGAAGAGTATGGCAATGGCACGGCGTTGGACCCCGCAGCGGTTTGTTACACTGCGTCGCATCCGCGTAATCGCCTGTATCGCGGCGACCAGTATCGCGCTGGCTGGATCATTCGCGTTCACCGCGCGTAAATCCGTGGCCCTGAACATCAACGGGCAAACCACCCAAGTCACCACATATGCGATGACGGCCACCTGTCTTCTGGAGGAACAAGGGGTGGATATCAAGACCCACGATATCGTCACTACCTCGTCCGGCGACCAGCTCGCCAATCATGCCGTGGTCACCGTACAGTCCGCCTACCAGACCACCATCAACATCGACGGCACCGCCGTGCCGTTCTGGACCGTGGCCACCAGCGCCGACCAGCTACTGGGATTTTTCGAGGAAAACCAGAACAACGCCGCGAAGATCACCGTCGACATCAAGAACGTGTACAACCAGCTCACCGGCGGCCTGGTGATCAACCAGTCCGGGCCGGTCACCGTCATCGCCGACGGCAAAAGCTCGGTGGCCCCCAATGGCAAGCTGCCGGCCGCCTCCATCCTCGATTCCAAGGGCATCGTGCTCAACAAGGAGGATCGCGTCAGCGTTGAGAAAGACAGCGACGAGACCATTCTGCGCGTACGCCGCGTGACCCACGGCGAGGAGACGCGCACGTCCGTGATTCCGTTCTCCACCCAGACCATCATCGACCCGAATCTGGCTGAAGGGCAAGCCGATGTGCGCCAGCAGGGCGTCAACGGCGAGAAGACGCAGGTGTACGACGTCACCTATGTGGATGGCGTGGCCGAATCGGAGACGCTGAAATCGGAGACCGTCACCTCGATGGCCATCGACCAGATCATCGCCGTAGGCGCCGCCAAGTCTGATACCGATAAAGGTTCCGATAAGAAATCCGACTCCGCCGATAACGGCAAGACCGATTCCGGTTCCAACAATCAGCACGAGTCGTCCAACAACAATGCCGGCAACACCGGCAATTCCGGCAACACTGGCAACACCGGTAACACTGGCAACACCGGCAACTCCGGCAACTCCGGCAACACCGGCAACTCCGGTAACACCGGTAACTCCGGCAACTCCGGCAACACCGGTAACACCGGCGGCGGTACGAACAACAATTCCGGCTCTTCTGGCTCCGATTCAGGCACAACCACCACGCCCTCCGGCCGCCTGTGGCACGCCACCGTAGCCCAGGCTCAGGCCTATGCCGCCGGTGCCGCCGCGCAGCGCGGGTGGACAGGCAACGACTGGGATTGTCTGGTCAAACTATGGACCCGCGAGTCCAGTTGGCTGTGGTATGCCGAAAACGCGAGCTCCGGTGCCTACGGCATTCCTCAGTCGCTACCAGCAGACAAAATGGCTGCGTTCGGTGCCAATTACCGTGACGATGCCGCCGTACAGATCGATTGGGGTCTGTGGTACATCGCACAAGCCTACGGCAGCCCGTCCAAGGCATGGCAACATTCCGAACAAGTCGGTTGGTACTGATCGGTTACGAAGCCCACAAGGAACACACGCTTATGAACGACACCATTCCCGCCACTGGTCACCTGTTAGGTGCCGCCGATATCCGTCGTATCGCGGCCGATGCCGGCATCAGCCCCACCAAGAAATTCGGGCAGAACTTCGTCATCGACCCCGGCACGGTCCGTCGTATCGTACGCGAGGCGGGAGTGACCGCTGCCGATCATGTCATGGAAGTCGGCCCCGGCCTGGGATCGTTGACGCTGGCGATTTTGGAAACCGGCGCCACCATGACCGCAGTCGAAATCGATCCGCCGCTGGCCGAACGACTGCCGGGCACAGTCGCCGAATTCATACCCGAAGCCACGTCACGACTCACCGTCGTCAATCGGGATGCCTTAACCGTCACCCCGGAGAACGTGCCTGATTTCAGCGATGACGCATCGTTTACGCTGGTCGCCAATCTGCCGTACAACGTGGCCACGCCGATTCTGCTCACGCTGTTGGAGCGTTTCGACAACCTCGGCTCGTTCTTGGTGATGGTGCAAAAAGAGGTGGCCGACAGACTCGCCGCCAAGCCCGGTTCCAAGATCTACGGCACGCCGAGCGTGAAGCTCGCCTGGTATGGCACCGCCGAACGGGTGGGCACCATCGGCCGCAATGTGTTCTGGCCGGCTCCCAATGTGGATTCCGCGCTCGTCAAATTCACCCGGTATCAGGCCGATGACCCGGCTGCCCCGGGAACTGCGAACAGCACAGACGACGGCACACAACGGGAACTCGTATTTCGTCTGATCGATGCGGCATTCGGTCAGCGTCGCAAGACCCTGCACGCGGCATTGAAGACCATTGCGCCCTCCGAGGCATTCTCCATCGCCGGCATCGATCCGACCCGTCGAGGAGAGACGCTCACCATCGCCGAATTCACCGCTCTGGCCAAGGCCATCGAATCGTGTGGAGATGGAGATGAGGCACAATGAGTCCGGTAACCTCACATCCACGCCCAGCCGCTGCCCGACATCAGTTCGATGAGCTCTCCCCCATCACCATTACGGTGGATTGCCCGGCGAAAACCAATCTCACCTTGGAAGTGGGACCTGCTCACGACGAATGGGGCGGACGCCACGAACTGGACACCACCTACTGTGCAATCGGCGTATACGACACCGTCACCGCAACCGCCAAGCAACCCGGAGCGGGATTCTCTCTGGAGCTCGAAGGCGCTTATTTGGGCGACTTGGCCTCCTCACGCAGCGACATGCGCCGCAATCATGCGGTACTGGCCCTCTTCGCCATGGCCCAGGCGGCCGAGCGCGAGCCGGATGTGGCGTTGACCATCACCAAGCGCATTCCCGTGGGTGCCGGACTAGGCGGCGGTTCAGCCGACGCCGCGGCGACCATGCTGGCGGTCAATCGTCTCTGGGAGCTGAACTGGCCCATAGAGCGCCTGCGCACCATTGCTGCCACGTTGGGCGCGGACATGCCGTTCTGCCTGACCGGTGGCCTTGCATACGGCACCGGTTTCGGCGAACGCATCACGGATATCGCCCCCGGCAGCCGCGATGAGCTGGCGCTGATAGAACAGGGATTCAGCGGCGAAGTATTGGTCGGCGCATACCAGTCGCAACTCAGCACTCCTGAGGTCTACCACACCTTTGACATCGTGGGAGCCGCAGAAGGCGACCGCAATCATCTGCAGGCTGCGGCAATCAGCCTGCATCCCCGCAGCGGGCAGGCCATCGACGCCGCCCCGCAGGCGGGTGCCAGCCATGCATTCGTCTCCGGATCCGGCCCCTCAGTGGTCGCTTTCGCCGCCGACGAGGCAGCGGCACAACGCATTATCGAGGTGTGGCGCGATACAGCTGTGGTCGATCGTATTATTCGAGCCAAATCTCCCGAACACCCCAATATCAGCGTCAGACAGTGACGCTAAGGTAGCAACCAGCCACCCGACCCATGAAAGAAGTCCACCGATGACGTATCAGGTTGATGAACGTGAAGCCCGCAAGGCGTACGTGCGCCGCCGCCAGACCATCGTCTTTTCCATCAGCGGCGCGGTATTGGCAGTAGTGCTGGTCATAGCCCTACTGTTCAATTTCCACGTTTTCGGCCTCGGCGAAGTGGAGACTCCGGCCAGCCAGCCGAATTACGGCAACGCGGCGCCGTGCGCGGTCAAGGACAGCAGCGGCAAAGCGCAATACGTGTCCAACGCTTCGGTCGGCATTCGCGTGATGAACGGCACCTCTCACGGCCAATTCGCCAAGGCCGTGGGTGAAGCTTTGGCCAATCGTGGATTCAGCGTGCAGAAAATCGATAACTATTCCAGCACCGACGTTGAACGCACCACCATCTACTTCGGCAAGAACGCCATTAATCAGGCGTATACGCTGATCGGCAATTTCACCGACGCCACCATGATCATGACGGCTCGCGAGGATCAACTCATCGATGTGGTCATCGGCGCCACGTTCAACGATCTGCAGGACACCAAATCCTCCCCACAATCCGGTAAGACCATCACCAATATCGAGGGTTGCAAGGCCGCCGATAGCATGACCAAGCTGCCCGCCGACACCAAACACGACGCATACACGGCGCAGTAAGGCGCATACAGCTTCATCTTCGCGAAAAACCGTACGCTGACACGTATTCAGCGTACGGTTTTTTGGTATCGGACTACTATCGGACTACTGAATCTCGGAGTACCAGCGCTTGAGTTCTTCGACGGCCACATCGTGGTCCACCGGACCGTTATCCAAGCGGTATTCCAGCATGTGCTTGTAGGCGCGGCCGATCATCGGGCCGGGCTC
>SKEZ01000638.1_pt1 | contig 25181 bp, 18 predicted proteins | sample 4843881 | NCBI WGS metagenome assembly SKEZ01 (sample SAMN11008796, study PRJNA524170) | human gut metagenome | isolation source: fecal sample from pouch patient p1, p46 | place: Israel: Tel-Aviv | reverse complement strand
GCGCGGCGGCCGGGGTGGGCAGCCTCGCCGACGTCGTGCTCAACCAGACGACCGGGGCGGGGGAGGGCCGGGAGCTCACCGGTGTGTCCGGCACCCCGTACAATCCGGGCAAAGGAAGCTACCCTGGGTTCACCGGCAACGAGGGCCAATACCCCGAAGGTGTGAACGGCCATGATTTCCATGACTACAACAATGGCGCCTCGATCAGCAACTACCGCGATCAGGATGAAGTGCAGCAGGGCCGGTTGAGCGGTATGTGGGACTTCGACTCATCCAGCGCCAAAGTGCGCGACTTGCAATCGGATTACCTGGCCAAGCTGTACCGGCTCGGTGTGCGCGGTTTCCGCATGGACGCTGTCAAACACATTGCCACCGAAGACGTGAAGGCCCTCAAGCAGGCCATGGCGAAGAAAATCGAAGTGCCGGAACAGGACATCTACTGGATCCAGGAGGTCATCGGCAACGCCGGTGAGGCCAAGGGTATCCAACCCTCCAACTATTTCGACACCGGCACAGTGACCCAATTCGCGTTCGCCGGCGCCATGAAATCGAATGTGCCCGGTTCGCTCAACGCATTGTCGGACCTATGCGAGCGCCTCGGTGACACCAAGCGCAACCCTTACGCGATTCCGACCGACAAGGCGAACGTGTTCGTGACGAACTGGGACACCGAACGCAACGGCCAAGCGTTGTCGTATAAGGACGGCGCCGCCTTCGCGCTCGCGAACGCTTTTTCGCTCGCCTACGACTACGGCACGCCACGGTTGATCTCCGACTACCGGTTCACCGACAATGACGCGGGCGCGCCAGGTGCCACCGAGACGAGCGTGCCCGACGTGAATTTCAACGAGGCGTGCGCCACGAACGACGGCCCGTGGAATTGCGAGCAGCGGTGGACTCCCACGCGCGGCATGATCGCATTCCACAACTATGTGCACGGCACCGCCGTGGACCATTGGCAGGAGGGCGCGGATGCCGCTGTCATCGCCTTCTCGCGTACAGGCAAGGGATTCATCGCGATGAACGGCGGTGACGAGGAGGCCAGTGTGGAATTTGAAACCTCAATGCCCGACGGCGAATACTGCAATGTCTACGCGGTGCAGGACTGCTCGAAGACGGTGCGCGTGCGCAAGGGGAAGGTGCGCACGTCCGTCCCCGCGCGATCCGCGGTGGCGTTGTACGCGGGGGCCACGGCCAAGGCGCATCCGTCGTCTCCTGTGGCTGTCGACCCGAGCACGCCACGGCAGGATTGATTGTGCGGATTTCCTCTACAGTGCGGCCGGTGCTTCTCGCCAAGCACCGGCCCCACTGCCGTATCCGTGGCGGTTTGGTGAAGATGGAGGTGTTGCAGAAAAAGACACGCTTATAATTCGCTCGTTGCGATATTATATACTGGTCAATGGTAGCAGGAATGTCGTATATAACTGTATGGTTGCGTCGGCATCATTGATGCCGCGCACCACATCGATTAGGGAGATAGATGAATACGAAGGCCTTCAGGCGAAAACTCACCGCGGCGATCGGCGCCATCACGGCGTGCGCCACACTGACATGTGGGGGCGTCGGCGCAGCGCACGCGGAAGAACGGGACACGCTCGGCGACTCCGTGCTCAACGCCTACAACGCACTCAACGGCAACGGCATGCGTTTCGAGAAAGTCAGCCACCCGCAGGCCGTACTGCGCGCCGCGGACGGCGTAGTCGACTACATCGGCAACGGCATGATCACCGAAGCGGACAAGGGGCAGGGCGACCGCGGACAGTCCTACAGCTACGCCGCCGCATCGCACGGTGACTGGGTGTACATCGGCACCATGTACGGCGGCCTTGGCGTGCAGGCGGTCCTGAGCCACAGCATGGCGTCCAATATGGGCATGTCCGCCGAAGCGGCGAAAAACCTCATGCAGACGATGTATGCGGGCCACATGTATCTGGGCGAGCCCGACGGCAAAAGCGCCGGCGGCATGCTGTTCAAGTTCAATGTGAAGACCGGCGAGACAAAGATTCTCATGTCCAAGAGCGCGGGCATCGAAGGCGGCAAGGGCATCATCCCCACATTCCGTAGCACGTTCGAGATGAACGGCAAGCTCTATTTCGAGGGCATGGTCATGGACACCGCGAACCCGGACCTCGGCCAGCGCGAGATCCAGACCGCCATCGCGATGCAGAACGGCTTCCCGTGCATCTACGAGATCGACCCGGCCAACGGCGACAAGCTCACGCTCGTGCACAACAGTGTGGACACGGAAGGGTTCCGCACGCTCGTCAACCAGAAGGTGTTCACCTCCACGCGAGCGATTGGCTCGTTCAAGGACACGCTGATCGCCGGTGACCTCAAGATCGACGCCAACGGCAACGGAGCGGCCTATCTGGTGGCGTCGAACACGCCGTCGGTCCCCGGGTCGTACAAGGTGATCGCCGACATGGCGAGCTTCGACAACCTGCCGGCGATCCACCGTTCCGACGTCAATGGCGGTGGCGGCATCTACCAGGTGCTCGAATTCAACGGCAAGCTCTACGTCGTGGTGTGTACCGGCAACGCGGACACGCGCAACGAACAGACCGGCACACTGCGTTCCTTCGCCATCTATGTGGGCGAGAACAACGGCGACGCGACGAACAAAGCCGACTGGAGCTGGCGCCCGCTCGTCGGTGACACCGCCAAGGGCGCCAAATACGCCTATGGCCTCGACGCCAGCCGTGTGAGCGCAGGCGCTTGCACGCTGCAGGTCTTCGGCGACCACCTCTACATCGGTGACTACAACGACGTGTCGAGCGCGCTGCAGGGATTCGCGATGAACATGGACTTCGTGACCCAGGCCACGAACCTCGAACAGTCGATCAACCTGTACCGCATGGACGCCAACGAGAACGTCGAGATGCTCGTGGGCGACGCCAACAAGACCTTCCCTGACGGTGGCAGCACCGGCCTGGGCAGCGGCTACGGCAACAACATGAACCAGTACACGTGGCAGACCGCCGTGCACGAAGGCAAGATGTATCTGTCGACGATGAACACGACAACGCTGCTCGAGCCGATCGCCCAATTCACCAACGGCGACATCCTGCACATGAGCGCGCAGGAATGGAAAGACACGGTGCAGTATCTGCGCGCGTTCCTTGAGATCGTGTTCAAGGGCGATGATGCCGCCACGTTCTCGCGTACCCGTTCCGTGCGGCCGTCGGCGGACGACCCGGAGGCGCTTGTCGAATGGGCATGCCAGCAGGCGAGCGCACGCGCCGCCGCGGATGCCCCTGCCCAGACCGATGGAGACAATGACTCCCAGGAGGAGGTCGCCCTGACCGACGCCCAGCGTGAATCGCTCGTCAAGGGCATCAAGGACGGCAGCATCGTGCCGGAAAGCCTTGACGACGCCAACACCGCAGGGGAACTGTTCGCCATCAACAGCGCGCTGGGTTCCCTGACGCCGCAGCTGGACGAGCAAGCCTCCGAGGAGTTCGTGGATGCCTATGCCGACCTGCTCGCTGCGCTCACCGCGCTGCCGAAGGTCCCCGAGAGCCTCAAGAAGCTCTATGAGACGCTCCTCAAGCTCGCCTCCGAGCAGAACATGCAGGCGTTCTTCAAGTCCCTGCCGTACCTGGCCAAGTCGAAGCGTGGCTTCAACCTGTTCGAGATCAGCGAGGACGCGCAAGGCGGCGTGAAGGTCGAGACCGTGGCCGACGACGGGTTCGGCGACCCCTTCAACCACGGCCTGCGCATCTTTAGCAACACCGACGACTACATGCTCATCGGCACGGCGAATCCGTTCTACGGCACCCAGCTGTGGCGTGTGGCGAACACACTGTTCCCCGTACATGTGAGCGCAGGAGAGGGCGGCACCGCGTCCGCGGACAAGATGGTCGACGTGGCGACCGGCGCCACGGTCACACTGACCGCCACACCCGATGACGGCTACCGCTTCGCCGGATGGAAGGTGAATCAAGGCGGTGCGGTCATCACGGACGACAACACCTTCACCATGCCCGCACACAGCGTCTACGTCGAGGCCCAGTTCGAGCGCATCGATGCCGCGCCGGATACACCGGGCACCGGCGACAAGGGGCCGGACTCGCCGGCGGCGCCGGACGGGAATGACCCGGCCGGCGCCCAGCCGGGGTCCACCACGACCAATGGGACCCATGCGGGAGGCAGCCGGCAGACGGTCGAACTCGCGTCCACCGGCGCCTCGACCATCGCCCTGATGGTGGCCGCAGCCACCGCGATCGCGGCCGGAGGTGCGATGATCGCCCTCAAGCGCAAGCGCGCCTGACGCCCGCACCCACATAGGGTGGCAACACGACACGCCGACACCACATCGTTGGAATTCCGCCGATGCTACGGAACCTAGCATGGAAATCCCGTGGTGTCGGCGTTCGTTGCTTGTGGGCACCGGACCCACCCCGTACGGTGGCCTCATCGACGCGGCGCCACCCGGCCGCCGCTCTGACCAGCGAGGAGCAGCCACCATGACACACAGCCACCCGCCGACCGGCACCGCAATCATCAGCGCCCGCGGATTGACCCAATCGTTCCGTACGGCCGACCGCGAACAGACCGTGCTCAACGGACTCGACGTGGACATCCGCCGCGGCGACTTCACCGCGATCATGGGCCCCTCCGGCGCAGGCAAATCGACCCTGCTCTACGCGCTCGCCGGTTTGGAGCGCCCCACCGCCGGCATTATCGAGTTCAACGGCGAAACCATCACCGACATGCGCGACGATGCGCTCGCCGTGTTCCGCCGCGCGTACTGCGGCTTCGTGTTCCAACAACACCAGCTGCTCGAACGCATGAGCCTCATCGACAACGTGATCGTTGCCGGTGCGCTCACGATGCGCTCCAAGCCGCGCATCACCGCCAAAGCGCGCGAACTGTTCTCGCTCGTGCACCTCGACGAACGCGCCCAAGCGCGCACAAGCGCACAGGTCTCCGGCGGCGAGGCCCAGCGTGCGAGCATCGTGCGCGCCCTGATTAACGACCCCGAGCTCGTGTTCGCCGACGAGCCGACCGGCGCGCTCAACTCACACAATTCCCAGGCGGTGCTCGACGTGTTCTGCACACTGCACGCCAACGGGCAAAGCATCGTCATGGTCACCCACAACCGGCACAGCGCCCTGCGTGCCAACCGTGTGCTGTACCTGCGCGACGGCGCGATCGCCGTGTTCCTCAACGAGATGGAGTGGTGACCCGATGCGCACACTTGCCCTGCACCAATGGCGCCGCAACAAGGGGTCCTTCCTCGGATTCGGCGCGATCATCCTCATCGCCGCCTGCATGTTGGGCTCCGCGCTCACCCTGCTGTGCACCGTCGGCCCGCGCTATACCGCGCTCGCGGACGAACTGCACACCGCGGATGTGGACATCGTGGTGCCGCGTACAGCCGCCACCGCCGATGTGCGCGACGTGATCGACCGCACCACCGGTGTCGCGGCCGTCGAACCCGACGACGTGCTGCTCATGGACGCGCAGATCCATGATTTCCGCGGCACCGACTTCGCCATCCGCACGATGATCACCGACGCCGACGCGCCGCGCACGCTCAACCAAACGCGTGTGCTGGCGACCGCCGCCGGAAGCGGAGATCTCACCATCGCGCAGTACACGGCGCAGTTCGGACAGTTCGCACCGGGGGAGCGGATCGAACTGCGGATCGGCGGCCATGACGAGTCGTTCCGCATCGCCGGCGTGGTCGAAGAGATGGAATTCGGCAACGCCGGATCGCAGATCCTCGCGTTCAGCGCCCCAGCCGCACGCTTCGCCCGGCTTGAACGCGCGTATCCGCAGGCGCGCATGACCGAATACGCGGTGAGCGTAAGCGCCGGCGCCGACCCGCGCGCCGTGCGTTCACGCCTCGAGCGGGCGCTCGCGCAAGCGGGCACGCCCGTGGCCGTGGCCATCGACGCCAGCAGCGTGCGCGCGACCCGCATGATGGTCAGCCGGCTCATCATCCTCATCCTCGCGGTGTTCGCCGTGCTCAGTCTGGCATTGTGCACATTCCACATCAGGAACATCGTAGAGACCGACCGCACCGACATGGGTGTGCTCAAAGCGCTCGGCTACACCGGCCAGATGATCTCGCACGCGATGATGGCACCGTATCTGCTCGTGTGCGTGGGCGCCACGGTGATCGGACTCGCCCTGTCCACGCTCGCCACACCGGCGATCGGCTCACTGATCGCGCTGCAGGCCGGCTTCACGTTCCATGCGCAGGCCGACGCGCGCGCTTGGCTCATCACCATCGCGGCGCTCGCCGGCGTCACGCTGCTGTTCGCGTGGATCGGCGTACGCTCCTTGCGTGCACTGCAACCGATCGAAGCGATCCGCGGCATCAGTGCGCGCAGCCAGCGCCATACGGTACGCCCACTCAACCGCATGCCGGGCAATGTGCGCACGGCGATCAGCCTGCAGCAAGCCGCCGCATCCCCCTCGCGCAACCTGCTCGTGGGGTGCATGGCGTTCCTGATGACCCTGATCGTCAGCTTCGCCGCAGTGCTCACCTACAACGCCACGGTCACACCCGACAATCTGTACAACACGCTGTCCACGGAGACGCCACAGGTTGTCGCCACACCATCCCAAAGAGAAACCACTGAGGCGATGCAACGCATCCGTGCGATTCCCGGCGTGCAGAACGTGATCGCATACACCACGGCGCGCGTCGGCATCGACGGCACCCAAATGCCCGCCTTCGTGAGCGACGACTTCGACGCCACGCGCAACGACATCCGGTACGAAGGCAACCACCCCGCCACCGCGCATGAGATCGCCATGGGATCGGCGCTCGCCGACGCGCACCCAATCGGCTCGAAAGTCACGGTGAGCCACGGTGGTACCGCGCTCAGCTACACCGTCGTGGGCTACATCCAGAGCGTCAACGACGGCGGCACCGTCTGCGAACTGACCAACGCCGGCTATACGCGCCTCGACCCGGACTTCGCACACAGCCCGCACACGCTCTACATGTACTGCGACGGGGCCGACACCGCGCGCGTCATCCGTGCGATCGAAAGCACGTGCGCCGATCTCGTGACGCACACCACCGACATGGAACGCATGCGCGAGACGAGCCAACAGATGTACGGATCGATCATGTCGGCCGGCGCCGTCCTCGGCGCGCTCGTCGCGGGCATGGCCGCGCGGCCCGTGACCGACGCGCTGTTCGCGACAGTGGGCGTCATGCGCAGCCAATTCGACCACCCAGCCCTTGCTGCCCATAGCCGCTGCGCTCGCCCTGACCGCCGTGCAAGGCGCGCTCGCCCTGGGCTTCACCACCCCGATCCGCACCATCAGCCCCTACCAGCTCATCACCGAATAGGAGACCACCATGGACGAACAGACAGCCACACCCAAGGCGCGCACAATGGAATTCTCCACACGCCTCAAGGACCTGCGTGCACAATCCGCGCTCTCGCAGGAACAACTCGCGCGGCGCATCGGCGTCTCGCGGCAGGCCATCACCAAATGGGAAAGCGGCGCAGGTCGGCCGGAACTCGAAAGCCTCGTCGCGCTCGCCGATGTCTTCACGGTGAGCGTCGACGCCCTGCTCGGCGTCGACGACGCGCACGCGGGGCCGGCGCGCGGCGAATACCGGTACGAAAGCGCCACGAACTACGACGTCGACGGCGGCAAGCATTTCGACATCGACTGCGGGTCGATCTACGCGTGCGCGATCCGTGGGTATGACGGCGAGCAGCTGCGTGTGCGCGTCGTGTCGAACACCGTGGCCAACCTGGCGCGCCACTTCAAGGTCTCGGTCGACGACAGGCCCAAACGCCTCGACGTGCAGGTGCGCCGCGGCACCGGCATCAGCGAGACGCTCGCGAAAGACGACGTGACGGTGATCATCTGGGTGCCGCAGCGGTATGTGACGACGGTCGAATGCGCGGCGAAGGCGCAGGAGGCGCATGTGCGGGGCCTGACGTGCGACGGCCTCGAGCTCGACGTGCGCACACCGCGGCTCAGCCTCGACGACGTGCACACGCATGTGGAGGTCAACTGCAACCTCGACATGGAGATCGACTGTGCGTCGATCGACGGGCGCGTCGACGTCAACCAACTGTCGTCGACCTCGCGCATCACCGTGCCGAAGGACGTGCCGATCGCCGTACTGACGCACGGACTGCGCACGCGCACGATCGTGGGAGCGGGGGCGCCAGGACGAGGATTCGCCCAACATCGTCGAGCTCAACGGCGTGGCGAGCGAGCTGATCATCGAAAGCAGGTGAGGGGTGCGCTCCGCCGTGCCATGTCACGGCGGAGCGATACCATGAAGACCCATGGTTAGAAGACAACATGGCAATGCTCAAGAACACGTCACCAAGCACATTTTCGTCACCGGCGGCGTCGTTTCCTCCCTTGGCAAGGGTCTTACCGCTTCCTCCCTCGGCCGTCTGCTGCGCAGCCGTGGCCTGCGTGTGCTGCAGCAGAAACTCGATCCGTACATCAACGTCGACCCGGGCACGATGAACCCGTTCCAGCACGGTGAGGTCTATGTGACCGAGGACGGCGCGGAGACCGATCTCGACATCGGCCACTACGAGCGTTTCCTCGACGTCTTCCTTTCGCAGAAAGCGAATGTCACGACCGGCCAGATTTACCAGGAAGTGCTCCGCAAGGAGCGCGCCGGCGAATACCTCGGCCAGTGCGTGCAGGTGATCCCGCACATCACCAACGAGATCAAGTCACGCATGCGCGCCCAGGCCTCCGACGACGTCGATGTGATCATCACCGAGATCGGCGGCACCGTCGGCGACATCGAATCCCAGCCGTTCATGGAGGCCGCGCGCGAAGTGCGCCGCGACCTGGGCCCGGAGAACTGCATGTTCATCCACGTCTCGCTCGTACCGTACATCGCGGCCGCCCATGAGCTCAAGACGAAGCCGACCCAGCATTCGGTGATGATGCTGCGCCAGCTCGGCATCTCGCCGGATGCGCTCGTGCTGCGCAGCGACCGCCCGCTCAACCAGTCCATCAAAGACAAGATCTCGCTCATGTGCGACGTCGACGCCGAAGGCGTGGTGAACTGCGTGGACGCCAACAGCATCTACGATGTGCCGAAGGTGCTGTTCGACGAAGGCCTCGACGCCTATGTGGTGCGCGAACTCGGCCTGCCGTTCCACGACGTGGATTGGGACGAGTGGGAGGACCTGCTCGAACGCGTGCACCACCCCAAGCACGAAGTCAACATCGCCATCGTGGGCAAGTACATCGACCTGCCCGACGCCTACCTTTCGGTCACCGAGGCCATCAAGGCCGGCGGGTTCGCCAATTGGGCCAAGGTCAACGTCAAGTGGGTGGCGGCCGACCGTTGCGAGACCGAGGAAGGTGCCGCCGCGGCGCTCGACCAGGTGGACGGCATCGTGGTGCCCGGCGGCTTCGGCATCCGAGGCATCGACGGCAAGATCGGCGCCCTGCGCTACGCCCGCGAGCACGGCATCCCGGCGCTCGGCCTGTGCCTGGGCCTGCAGTCCATGGTCATCGAATACGCCCGCGACGTGCTGGGCATCGCCGACGCCGGTTCCACCGAGTTCGACCCGGATTGCCCGAACCCGGTGATCGCGACGATGGAGGAACAGAAGGACATCGTGGCCGGCAATGGCGACATGGGCCACACGATGCGCCTGGGTTCCTACCCGGCGGATCTGCTCGAGGATTCCCTCGTGGCCGAACTGTACGGCACGACGCATGTGACCGAACGCCACCGCCACCGCTACGAGGTGAACGTGGCCTACAAGCAGCAGTTGCGCGACGGCGGTCTCGTCATCTCCGGCCAGAGCCCGGATGGCGAACTCACCGAGTTCGTGGAACTGCCACGCGAGGTGCACCCGTTCTATGTGGCCACCCAGGCACACCCGGAGTTCAAGTCGCGTCCCACCAAGCCGCATCCGCTGTTCGCGGGGCTCGTCAAGGCCGCGCTCGAGCACAAGGAGGAGCGCCTCCACATCGCACAGTAAGTGTGCAAACCCCGTGCAATGTGGCATACACCACATTGCACGTGCACGTTTTGTAGGTATCATGGCCGTGAGCACTGTGGCGTTCACGGCCATGTTGCATAATAAGACTCGCATTATCAGTATCTGAACAGCACAAGGAATCCAATGTCTTTGCACGATGGAAACCAGCCATTGCCCCAGGGCGGCGGCACCACGCCGAATGGACCTGTCCACCGCACCGAGGGGGAGCGGACCCAGGCGTTCACTCCATTGCCTTCCGTCGAGCCGATCGACGGGTTCAACGCGACGGCGGCCCCCGCGGCGCCTGGCAAACGGCATCATGTCTGGCCGTGGATCGTGCTCGCCGTGGCCGTACTGCTTGTGGCGGCGGGGTTTGGCGCATTCGCGTTCTTCCAGGACCGTGCGCTGCCGGGCACCACGCTGTGGGGGCACGATGTGGCCGGCAAGACACAACAGCAGATCGCCACGATGATCGACGACCAGGTGAACACCACCAAGGTGCCGGTGGCCTACGGAGACAAGACCGCCGAAGTGAGCGCCAAGGACCTTGGGGTGAACGTGGACGCGCAGGCGATCGCACATGATGCGGTGGACGCCAAGCGCAACGACCCCGTGTGGGACCGTTACGCGTTCTGGGACAAGAAAGACGTGGCCCCTTCCATCGACGTGGCACAGGCCGATCCCACCGTGCTCGATGAACATCTGGGCACCAACAGCGTCAAGCCAGTCAATGCGGAGCTGACCGTCAACGAAGACAGCGGTGAGGTCGAGGTGACCCCCGCGGCCAACGGCAGTGGCGCGGACCCCACCGAGGCCGCCGAAGCCGCGGTCGCGGCCATCGAATCGTTCGGCGCCACCAAGCCGCAGACGGTGAAGGTCGAGCTCAAGGACATCGAACCGCAGGTCACCGATGCCGTGGCCACGCAGGCCAAGCAGACGGTGGACGAACTGGTGGCGAACAAGGTGGGCGTCTCGGTCGGCGACCATGAGATCGCACAGTTCACCGCGCCGATGCTCATCGCCTCGTCGCGCATCGAACCCGACACCGAGGCTGCGCTCGACGAAAACGAAGCACGCAACGGCGTGCTCGTCTTCAGCGCCGACAAACTGCAGCAGCAGTACGACGAAACGATCAAGGGCTCGCTCACCTCCACCAAGGAGGACCGCGAGGTCATCGTGAACGGCAACGGCACCGAGACGGAAGTGATCAAGGAAGGCCACGACGGCGTCAAGATCGAGGACGGCGCCGACGCCTCGATCGGTGTCGACGCGCTGCCGGTGCTCACCGAAGGCAAGGGCACGGTCAAAGTGGCCGGCGAGGTCGATCCGATGAAGGTCAAGCAGATCAAGCGCCATGTGGTCGTCGACCTGTCCGACCACAAGGTCTACGCGTATCAGGACGACAAGCTCGTCAAGTCGTTCTCGATGTCCGCGGGACAGGGCAACGACTATGCGACCGGCGCATGCAACCCCTCGGGTGACATGTGCACGCCGCTGGGCGATTTCGAGATCTGGCTCAAGTACCCTACGCAGGACATGTCCGGCACGCTCACGCTCTCCGATGGCAAGAAGGAGACATGGGACGTCAAGGGCGTCGGCTTCGTGAACTACTTCTCGAAGTCGGGCTGCGCGATCCACCGCATCGCCACGAGCTCGCCGTATTCCGACGCGCAGATCGCCGCGATGGGCGCGAACACGTCGCACGGCTGCGTCGGCATCGGCTGGGATGTGGCGGAGTGGTTCTACGACTTCGCCGGCATGGGCACGAGCGTGCATGTGCAGCAGTGACGTGGCGGCCTCTGGCGTGTTTGCGCGCCGGTCTGTTACGTTAGGTCAGGAATTGGTATTGTCCGGTAGTTTTGTGAATGGAGGCGGCGACCTGTGGCGGAACATCCTTTGCCCAACGCAGCGTCTGACGTGGAGATGAACCAGTATGTGGCTGATCGAGGACGCGTCAATGAAGACAAGATAAGACAAGATGACGAGATCATCGAACAATTCGGTGAATACTCGTACGGCTGGCATGATTCGGACGCCGCCGGCGAGGCCGCCAAGAAGGGCATCAGCGAAGAGGTGGTCCGTGAGATCTCGGCGGACAAGGGCGAACCCGCATGGATGCTCGACATGCGCCTGCGCGGGTACAAGGCGTTCGTCGAACAGCCCATGCCAAAATGGGGCGTCGACCTTTCCGGCTTCCATGCGCAGGACTTCAAGTACTACGTCAAGCCGGTCGGCAAGCAGGCCGCCACATGGGAGGACCTGCCCGACGACATCCGCGAGACCTACGACCGCCTTGGCATCCCCGAAGCGGAGAAAAGCCGTCTCGTCTCCGGCGTCGCGGCACAGTACGAATCCGAGGTCATCTACAACTCGATCCAGGAGGACCTCGCCAAGCAGGGCGTCATCTTCGTCGACACCGACACCGCGGTGCGCGAATACCCCGAGCTCGTCAAGAAGTACTTCGGCACCGTCGTGCCACCGGAAGACAACAAATTCGGCGCGCTCAACACCGCCGCATGGTCGGGCGGCTCGTTCGTGTATGTGCCGAAGGGCGTGCACGTCGACATCCCGCTGCAGGCCTACTTCCGCATCAACACGCCGAACATGGGCCAGTTCGAACGCACACTGATCATCGCTGACGAAGGCTCGTACGTGCACTATGTGGAAGGCTGCACCGCGCCAATCTACTCGACCGACTCGCTGCACGCCGCGATCGTCGAGATCATCGTCGAGAAGAACGCGCGTGTGCGTTACACGACCGTGCAGAATTGGTCGAACAACGTCTACAACCTCGTCACGCAACGCGCCTATGTGCGCGAAGGCGCCACGATGGAATGGGTCGACGGCAACATCGGCTCGAAGGCGACGATGAAATACCCGGCGTGCATCCTCGCTGAACCGTATGCGAACGCGTCCACGATGTCGCTTGGCTTCGCCGGCCAAGGCCAATATCAGGACACCGGCGCCAAGATGATCCATCTGGCCCCGCACACGAGCTCGACGATTGTGGCCAAGTCGATTTCGCGCGGCGGCGGCCGCAGCGCCTACCGCGGTCTCGTCAAGATCGTGGACGGCGCGGAGGGCGCCAGCTCGAATGTGGTGTGCGACGCGCTGCTCGTGGACGATTTCTCACGTTCCGACACCTATCCGCATGTCGACGTGCGCGAAGACGACGTGTCGATGGCCCACGAGGCGACGGTGTCGAAGGTCTCAGAAGACCAGCTGTTCTACCTGATGAGCCGTGGCATCGAAGAAAAAGAGGCGATGGCGATGATCGTGCGCGGGTTCGTCGAACCGATCAGCCGTGAGCTGCCGATGGAATACGCGCTTGAGCTCAATCGCCTTGTCGAACTGCAGATGGAAGGATCGGTGGGCTGATCGATGGCAGACCGTAAAGAAATCAACATCCCGGTCGCGGATCCCAACGACCCGTACGCTGTGCCCGCGGCGATGCCGTCGAGCGCGGACACCAACCCACGCTCGTTCGACCTGGCCGATTTCGCCATGCCGACGCGCAAGCAGGAAGATTGGCGCTTTACGCCGGTCGAGCGCATCGAGGAGTTCTTCGACGTGTTCGAGCCGAGTGGCGCGACGAGCGTGGACGTGCGGTACATCGACGGCTCCGCGATCGATGAGTCGGTCGTGCAGGTGCGCCGCGTGGATATCGGCGGCGATCTGAGCGGCACGGTGAGCAAGCCCAACGACCGCGTGTCGGTGGTGGAATGGAACAGCGTGCGCACGGCCACCGTCGTGGACATGCTGCGAGAGCCGGACCAGCCGGTCCTCGTGCAGGTGCATGGCAATGGCCTCGACCTCGACGCGCTGCACCTCGTGATCAATGCGCGCGACCGCGTGCACGGCGATGTCGTCGTGCAGCACGACGGTCAGGCGCGCTTGGCCGAAGGCGTCGAGATCGTGACCGGCGACGACGCGCACATCAGCACGACGTTCGTGCAGGAATGGACCGCGGATTCGAAGCATGTGGCGTCGCACCGCATCCATGTGGGCAATGAGTCGTCGCTGCGCCATTCGGTCGTCACCCTGGGCGGTGAGGTCGTGCGCATCCGCATGGACCAGGATTTCGGTGGCGAGCATGGCGACCTCAACATGCTCGGCATCTATTTCGTCGATCCGGGCGAGCACATCGAGCACCGCACGATGGTCGTGCACAACCACCCCGAATGCCGTTCGCGCGTCGTCTACAAAGGTGCGCTCAGCGGCAAGGGCGCGCACTCCACATGGGTCGGCAACGCGCTCATCGAGCCCACCGCGCCGGGCACCGACTCCTATGAACTCAACCGCAACCTCGTGCTCACCCCGGGCGCCGTGGCGGATTCCGAACCGAACCTCGAAATCGAGAACGGCAACATCGTGGGCGCCGGGCATGCGAGCTCGGTCGGCAGGTTCGACGACGAGGAGCTGTTCTACCTGTGCTCGCGCGGCATACCCGAACGGGAGGCGCGCAAACTCGTGGTGCGTGGCTTCTTCGGCGAACTCGTCGAAGAGATCGGCATCGAGCAGATCGCCGGCCATCTGATGCAAGCAATCGACCGCCGTCTGGCGCGCGGCGAATCCAGCGCCATGCAGACCGTATTGGAGGAGAAGTAAGCGATGTCCACTCTTGAAATCAAAGACCTGTACACCTCGGTGGAAACCAAGGAAGGGCGCAAGCAGATCCTGCGCGGCGTGAACCTGACCGTCAATTCGGGCGAGACGCACGCGATCATGGGCCCCAACGGCTCAGGCAAGTCGACGCTCGCCTACACGCTCGCCGGCCACCCCAAGTACGAGGTCGATTCCGGGCAGGTGCTGCTCGACGGCGAAGACATCCTGCTCATGACGCCGGATGAGCGCGCCAAGGCGGGCCTGTTCCTCGCCATGCAGTACCCGGTCGAGGTGCCGGGCGTCTCGATGACGAACTTCCTGCGCACCGCGAAAACCGAGATCGACGGCAAGGCCCCAGCAATCCGCACATGGACCAAGGAGCTCACCGAGGCGATGAAGCGCCTCAAGATGGATCCAAAATTCGCCACCCGTTCGGTCAACGAAGGATTCTCCGGCGGTGAGAAGAAGCGCGCCGAAGTGCTGCAGCTCGAACTGCTCAAGCCAAAGTTCGCGATCCTCGACGAAACCGATTCCGGCCTGGACGTCGATGCGCTGCGCATCGTGTCCGAAGGCGTCAACCGCGCCAAGGAAGCGAACGATTTCGGCATTCTCATGGTCACGCACTACACGCGCATCCTCAAGTACATCAAGCCCGACATCGTGCATGTGTTCGCCGACGGTCATTTCGTCAAGACCGGCGGCCCCGAGCTTGCGGATGAGCTCGAGGAGCGCGGATACGACGAATACCTGCCGGAAGGCTCGGATTCCGAGTCCGCCCTGGCCTGACCTTTGGAGCGCGCGATGGCAGATTTCGAGGCGATTCGCCGGCAGTTCCCAATCCTGGACCAGCAGGTCCATGGTCGCCCGTTGGTGTATTTGGATTCAGCGGCCACGGCCCAGAAACCACAGGCCGTGATCGATGCGGAAAGCGGGTTCTACGAGTCAATCAACGCGGGCGTGCACCGTGGCGCCCATGAGCTCGCCGCGCGCAGCACGGTCGCGTTCGAAGACGCCCGTGCCACCATGGCCCGCTTCGTCGGCGCTTCGGCCGAAGAGGGGCATGAAGAGCTTGTGGTGACCGCCGGCGCCACCGCGGGCCTCAATCTGCTCGCCACCGCCTTCGGCTATGCCTCGATGGGTCGCGGGCCGGCCGCCGCACGGCGATTCGCGCTCGGGCCGGGCGATGAAATCGTCGTCTCGCAGGCCGAACACCATTCCGTGCTGTTGCCGTTCCAGGAGCTTGCTGCGCGCACGGGCGCCACGCTCACATGGTTCGCGCTCGACGACGAGGGGCGTATCCGCACCGACACCGCCGACGAGGTGATCACCGACCGTACAAAGGTCGTGGCGATGACCCATGTGGGCAATGTGACCGGCGCCATCACCGATCTGGCCCCCGTCGTGCGTCGAGCGCACGAGGTGGGCGCCGTGTTCGTGCTCGACGCCTGCCAATCGGTGCCGCATCTGCCGGTGGACTTCCACGCGCTCGACGTCGATTTCGCCGCGTTCAGCGCCCACAAGATGTACGGGCCGACCGGGGCCGGGTTCCTGTATGGGCGCCGTGAGCTGCTCGAAGCACTGCCCCCGGCATGGTTCGGCGGCTCGATGGTCGAACTGGCGTGGACGGACAAACCCGCGCAATACATGGATCCGCCGGCCCGGTTCGAGGCCGGCACACAGCCAGTGGCGCAGGTCGTGGCCGCGGGTGTGGCCGCCCAGTGGTTGCAGTCCATCGGCATGGACGCCGTCGCCGGACACGAGCAGGCCTTGACGAGCGAACTGCTGCGGCTCGGGGACATCCCCGGTGTGCGCATCCTCGGGCCCATGAGCGCCACTGCGCGCATCGGCACGGTGGCGTTCGAAGTCGAAGGCGTGCATCCGCACGATGTGGGGCAGTACATCGACGCACAGGGCATCGCGATCCGCGTCGGCCACCATTGCGCGCAGCCCGTGCACCGGCATTTCGGCGTCTATGCGTCGAATCGTGCATCACTCGGTGTGTACAACACCATGGACGACGTGCATGCGTTGCTCGACGCCGTGGCCGGTGTGCGCCCATTTTTCGGGGTGGGCGGCACGCGCGCGGAATAGTGCGGCGCGGGGCCGGTTGGACACAATGGAACAATGTTGCATGTAGGAAAGGCGGACATGATGCCAATGGCACAGGACGACGGTTTGGAACAGATGTACCAGGAGGTCATCCTCGAAGCCTCGAAGCACCCTTCGGGCCGTGTCGCATTCGCCCCCGCGCTCACGGATGAGGCCGTGAGCGCGGAGGAGAGCACGGTCATGGCCCCCCATGAGGCATGTACGGCCGGCGAATCCCACCAGTTCAACCCGACATGCGGCGATGAGGCGACGATCCATGTGGACGTGTCCGACGCCGTACCGCACCGCATCGAACGGGTGGTGTGGGATGGCCACGGCTGCTCGATCTCGCAGGCGAGCCTGTCGATCATGGTCGACCTGGTGGAAGGCCGCACCGTGGACGAAGCGATGGACCTGTTCCGTACGTTCCACGCGCTGATGGAGTCGCGCGGCGCCGGACTGGCCGAGGACGCCAAAGCGGATGAGCTTGGTGACGCGATTGTGTTCCAAGGCGTTTCGAAATACCCGATGCGCATCAAATGTGCGTTGCTGGGGTGGGAAGGCCTCAAGGATTCGATGGCCAGGGCATTGGCGCAGGCGTGACGCCTGCTGTGAACTTCGATAACTCAACCATGTGGGCGCACCATGCACCGGTACGCCCACATTACAGGAAATGAGGTGCGCGATGAGCGACAATCTGGTGCCAGGTCCGCAGGCGACGATTTTCGATGCGGTGAACAGTGTGGTGAACGACGAGCAGGCGGCGCAGGCGATCATGGCCAACCCGTCGTTGGCGAAGGACGTGGATGCGAATGGCGTGCGCAGCCACGGCAAGGACGACGGCTGTTGCGGCGGCCAGGGGTGCGGTTGCCAAGGGGATGGCGAGATTCCGCTCAAAGCCGTCGATGAGATCGGCCGTGCCACGGCCGCCGATGTGCGTGAGGCCCTCCATCAGGTGATCGATCCGGAGCTCGGCATCGACGTCGTGGATCTGGGCTTGGTCTATGGCATCGAGATCGACGAGCTGGGACGCGCGATCATCACGATGACGCTGACAACGCCGGCATGCCCGCTCACCGACCTCATCGAGGACGAATGCGCGAGCACACTGGCTGGCCTTGTCGAGGAATTCCGCATCGATTGGACGTGGACGCCGCGATGGAGTGTCGAGAAGATCACGCCCGAGGGCCGTGAACAGCTCGCTGCGCTCGGGTTCAACCTCGACTCGATGCCCACGTACTGATCAGTTCTGCCGCACGCGGGTGCTGTAGAACGCCACGGCGCTCGACGCGGCCACATTGAGCGAATCGACCCCATGGCTCATGGGGATGCGTACGGTGAGGTCGGACTGGGCGATCGTATGGTGCGACAGCCCGTCTCCTTCGGTGCCGAAGATGAGCGCAAGCCTGTCGACCGCATCCGGTGCGCCCATGGGCAGGTGCAGCCGGCGCACGAGTTCGTCGAGACTGATCGAATCGTCGTCGAGCGCCATTGCCGCCGTGGTGAAGCCCAGGTCATGGAGTTCCTTGAGCCCCTGCCATGGCCAGTAATGGGTGTCATCACCGCCGATGCGCGTCCATGGCACCTGGAACACGGTGCCCATCGACACGCGCACCGCACGCCGGTACAGCGGGTCAGCGCAGGACGGCGTCACGAGCACCGCGTCCACATCAAGGGCCGCAGCGGAACGCATGATGGCACCTACATTGGTGTGGTCCACGATGTTCTCCAACACCGCGATGCGCTTTGCGTGCGTAGTGACTTCGGCCACGGACGGCAACGGCCAGCGGCGCATCGCGGCGAGCGCGCCACGGTGCAGCCGGTAGCCGGTGAGTTGGCGCAACTGGTCGGGGGAAGCCACGAACACCGGCACGTCGGGCCCCCAATGGGCGTCGATGAACGCGAACGTGTCCGCCATGCCTTCAAGCCAAGGGCGTTCCACGAGCAGTGACAGCGGTTCGCGCCCTGCGGCGAGCGCCCGGTCGATCACCTTGGGGGATTCGGCGATGAAGATGCCCTTTTGTGGTTCGAGCCTGTTGCGCAGCTGCAGTTCGGTGAGGTTCGTGTACGCCGCCACGCGTTCGTCGTCAATCGAATCGATGTCGATGATCTGCATGATGTATGCCTCCCGGGGCCCATGGGTGTGGTTCGAATGCCACGGCTCACCGTATCACGCAAAGCGCCCGAGCGTGCGTGACAGCAGGCTCAATGCCACTGGGCCTGCGGTGGAGGCGCGCAGGATGTTGGCGCCGAGGATGCAGGCGTCCGCACCCGCCGACGTGAACGCCTCGATCTCTTGGTCGCTGATGCCGCCTTCCGGCCCGACGACGACATAGACGGTGCGCGTCTTGCCGTCGGCGAGGCTGCGCTCCATGAGCGCCTCCACACGCTGTTCCACGTCGCTCCAGCCCACGGTGGCGTCCTGATGCAGCACGATGACCACATCGCCGTTGACGGCGGCGCGGCGGCATTGCGCCAGCAACTGCTTGCTCGTCATGCAATCGTGCAATGCCGGCATGAACGCGCGGCGTGACTGTTCGGTGGCGGCGCGCAGTGTCTGCGCCCATTTGCGGTCGGTGCGCCCCGCCTTGTAGCGGGCGATCGCACGGTCGGACTGCCAGGGGAACACATCATCCACGCCGATCTGCGTGGCCGTGTCGATGGCCTGCTCGTCATGGCCGTTCTTGGCGAGGGCCTGCACAAGCGCCAACCGCACCGTTGGTGCGTCCTCTTGGGTGAATGACTCGACGAGGACCGTGCCGACGCGTTCGTCGGCCACCGTCGCGTCGATGCGCAATCCGGCCCCGTCCGATATCTGCAGTGCATCGCCCTCGTGCAGGCGCATGGATTGGATCGCGTGGCGTTTGACGGCATCGGGCAACGCCATCGTCCAGCCGGAGCGCAGCGCGTCACGGTTCAACGGGGAGTCATCGGTGCTGGAATCCACGATAAACAACGGTTGTGTCATGCCTACAAGGCTACCGTACCGGGCGCGACACGCCGAGGTTTGCGTATTCACGTGAAAGCCCTTATAGTTTCTTTCTGTTGCCAAGCAACGCACCTGTCCGGGTGGCGGAATGGTAGACGCGCTAGCTTGAGGTGCTAGTGCCTATTTTATACAGGCGTGCGGGTTCAAGTCCCGCTCCGGACACCGGTAAGGCCGGTTCGCATATCGAATGCGGACCGGCCTTTTTGCTATCCATGGCCCGGCACCTGCGCGCACGGCATGATGCACGCCGGGGCGCGGACATGTGTCGAGGAATACGATGCCCCGCCGCGCTGTTTATCCTAGCGACGCAATAGCATGGAGCCGGTGCGCCGCACCGCGTTCCAACAGAAGACCGAAGCAAGGAGAAGGCGGGAATGCAGGATTCCGAATGCTTGTTTTGCAAGATCATCAATTGCGAGATCCCCAGCGAAAAGGTGTATGAGGACGCGACCACCTATGCGTTCAAAGACATCAACCCCAAGGCGAAGGTCCATGTGCTGGTGGTGCCGCGCGACCATTACGCCAATGTGGGCGAGCTCGCCAAGGGCAACCCGACGCTGCTGGCGCACATGGTCGAAGTGGCACAGCTCATCGCCAACCGCGAATACGACGGCGCCTACCGACTGATCTTCAACACAGGCCAAGAAGCCGGCCAGACCGTCTTCCACGTGCATGGGCATGTGCTCACCGGCGAGCCGCTCGACGAGTAAGAGACCCCGCCGCTGGCCACATGCAGCCATAGCGGTCAACAGCACTGCAACAATCGAACACACAACATAGAAGAGGTGTGGTGGCAACTACAACCAGAACGGTACGCATTCCCGAACAGCTCGACACCGTGCGGGTCCTGGGGCCCAACGACGAGGTCATCCGCGAGCTCGAACATGCGTTCACACACATCACGATGCACATCCGCGGACTGGATGTGACGATCAGGTCCACGTCACGTGCGGGGGAGAGCGAGGCGAGCGAAGCCGAAGACATGCTGCACACAATCATCGACGCGGCCTACCGCGAGCCGATGGATGCGGTGACGGCGCGCCGCATGCTCGACCAGCGTGTGCTGTCGAACACGGTGCGCGACGAGGCCCCTGGCCATGGCGCGGCAACCGACAAGGTGCGCCGGGCGCGCGCCCTGCGCCGCGACGATGCCCGTGACGCGCGCGGCACCTACCGCAAACCGCATACGCCCGGCGTGATCACCTATGCCGCCGGGTATCCGGTGCGTCCCAAGACCTTGGGGCAGGCGGGCTATGTGCAGGCGATCGACGAGCACACCATCACATTCGGCATCGGCCCGGCCGGCACCGGCAAGACCTACTTGGCGGTGGCCAAGGCCGTGCGCGCGTTCCAGGAAGGCCAAGTGCGGCGCATCATCCTGACACGTCCCGCCGTGGAAGCGGGAGAGAACCTCGGATTCCTGCCCGGTTCGCTCAACGAGAAGGTGGACCCGTATCTGCGCCCCCTGTACGACGCCCTGTCCGACATGTTCGGTCCGGAGCGCATGCGCGCGCTGCTCGACGACGGCACAATCGAAGTGGCGCCGCTCGCCTACATGCGCGGCCGCACGCTCAACGACGCGTATGTGATCCTCGACGAAGCGCAGAACACGACCGCGCAGCAGATGAAGATGTTCTTGACGCGATTGGGATTCAACACGAAGATGGTGGTGACCGGCGACATCACCCAAGTCGACTTGGCCGCGCCCCAGTCGGGACTGGCCACGATCGAACGCGTGCTCCGCGGCATCGACGACATCGCGTTCGTGCATCTGGGCGCCGCGGACGTGGTGCGCCATGCCCTCGTCGGCCGCATCGTCGACGCCTACGATCGTTACGACGCGGCCCGTGCGGCCCGTGCGGCGCAACGCGCGGCCGGGGCGACAGCGCAGCATGAGGGGAAGGACGGCACGCAATGAGCGTGGAAGTGACCAATGAGACCGAGTGGATCATCGACCCCAAGGTGTTTTCCGACCTAGGGGTATGGGTGCTCGACCAGATGCGCGTGAGCACCCAATCAGATCTGGCGATCATGTTCGTAGATCCAGAGCCGATCGCCACGCTGCACGAACGCTGGATGAACCTGCAGGGCCCCACCGACGTGATGAGCTTCCCGATGGACGAGCTGCGCCCAGGCGACGGCCGCACCGTCGTCGAAGGCGTGCTCGGCGACATCGTGATCTGCCCATGGGTGGCGGCGCAGCAGGCCGCTGCCGCAGGGCACAGCACCATGGAGGAGATGATGCTGCTCACGATCCACGGCATCCTGCACCTGCTGGGCTACGACCACCGCACGCCGGAGCAGGAACGCCAGATGTTCGGGCTCCAGCGCCAGCTGCTCCTCACGTTCTTCGCGCTCCATCAGAGCAACGCATGGGTGGCGCTCGTGCCGCAAGACGCCACGGACGCGTTGGCCCTCTACGAGCAACGGTATGGCACCGACCGTCAACTGGGCCACTGATTGGAAGGAACTATGTCAGAGGAACTGCGCATTTGCACAATCGTGGCCATGGCGGTCATCGCGGTGTTGTTCGCATGGCTCTCGCTCATGATGGCCGCGCTCGAAAGCGCGGTCTCACGCGTCACCCGGGCCAATCTCAACAACCTCATGATCGAGACGCAGACCGACGGTGAACTCACGCCGTTCACACGCGCCAAGAAGATCAAGCGCATCCACACCGTGCAGCAGCTCATCGTGCACCGGTACCCCACGGCGAGCGCATGCGCGTTCTTCCGCATCTCGAGCAATGTGCTGATCGGCGCGATCGTCGTGTGCATCATGTCGTTGCTGCATTACCCGTTCTGGGCGCAGTTCATGTCCGGTGTGGGCGCGGCGCTCATCATGGCGGTCGTCTCGGTGCTGATGCGTCCGCGTACGGCAGGCTCGAGCAAACCGCTCGAAATCATGCTCAGGCACGCCACGCTCGCCTCGGTGGCGACGCATCTGACGCCGTTCATCCGCAAACGCGACGCGGACGATCTGCAGCACCACCGCCGCGCCTCCGAACTGTCCGACGACGAGGAGCTGGAGAAGATCCAGCTCGAGCAGGGCAAGGCGGCGATCGACCGGCTCGTGGAGAGCAACCGGTTCGACCCCGAGGTCTCGCAGATGCTGCGCAACGTGCTCATGCTCTCCGATACGCTCACGCGCGAAATCATGGTGCCGCGCACCGACATGATCTGCATCGAGCAGGGAGACACGCTCGAATCGTTCCTCAGGCTGTGCTCACGCTCCGGTTTCTCCCGCGTGCCGGTCATCGGCAGCGACATCGACGACCTGCTCGGCGTGGCGTATCTCAAGGACGCCGTGCGCGCGACCGCGTTCAACGCGGATGCACGCACCCGCGCGATCGAGTCGATCATGCGCAAGCCGATGTATGTGCCGGAATCCAAGCCCGCCGACGACCTGTTCCACGAGATGCAGCAGACGCGCAACCACGTGGCCATCGTCAGCGACGAATACGGCGGCATCGCCGGCATGGTCACGATCGAGGACGCAATCGAGCAGATCGTGGGCGAGCTCGACGACGAACACGACCACGCGCAGCACGCGGAACCCGAACAGATCGGCCCGCGCACATGGAGCATGCCCGCGCGCACACCGATCACCGAGCTCGAGGAGATCTTCGAGATCGACCTGGACGAAGACGATGTGGACACCGTGTACGGCCTGCTCACCAAACTGCTCGGCCGTGTGCCGATCGTCGGGTCGACCGCCACCACGCGCGGACTGCGTCTGACCGCGGTCGATTCCGCCGGCAGGCGCAAGAAGGTCTCCACGATCGTCGTCGAGCCCATCAGCGTCGAGGGCACTGACGAAACTGACACTACCGCAACCGAAGACGAACCCGAGACGGGCGACGAAGACAAGGACACCCCGCATGACGAACAATGACCCGCAGGACACCACCGCACGCCCGCCGTACCGCTCCGGATTCGTGGCCGTGGTCGGCCGCCCGAACGTCGGCAAATCCACCCTCATCAACGCGCTGATCGGCACGCAGATCGCCATCGCCTCGTCGCGGCCGGAGACGACGCGCAAGGCGATCCGCGGTGTGCTGACGCTCGACAACGCACAGATGGTGCTCGTCGACACCCCCGGCATCCACCGCCCGCGCACACTGCTCGGCCAGCGCCTCAACGACGTCGTCGACGAGTCGCTCGCCGACAGCGACGAGATCGCGTTCCTGCTGCCCGCCGACCAGGAGATCGGCCCCGGCGACAAGCGCATCCTGAGCCGTCTGCGCTCCCAGTTCGCCACGAAGAACGCCGACGGCGGGTTCACGTGGAAGGTGCCGCTCATCGCGATCGTCACGAAAATCGACGAGCTCAACCGCACCGAACTCATCGACAAGCTCATCGAAGTCAACGAATTCGCGCAGTTCGCGGACATCGTGCCGGTGAGCGCGCTCAAGGACGACAATCTGCGTGAAGTGAGCAACGTGCTCGTCGAGCATTTGCCCGAGGGGCCGCAGATGTACCCGGCGGAGCAGATCAGCGAAGAGCGCCCCGAAGAGACGATCGCCGAACTCATCCGCGGCGCGTTCCTCGAGGAGCTGCACGACGAACTGCCACATTCGCTCGCCGTCGTCGTCGACGGGATCGAATACCCGCGCGACAACGAGAGCGGGCAGGCGTATGACGGCAAGGCGCGCGTGCTCGTCTCGATCTATGTGGAGCGTGATTCGCAGAAGCCGATCATCATCGGACACAAGGCCGAGCATCTCGTGCGCGTCAAGAAGAAGCTGCGCACGGCGGTCAACCGCATCGTCGGCACCAAGGCGCAGCTCGACCTGCACGTCAAGGTCGCCAAGAACTGGCAGTCCGACCCGAAGAAACTCGACCGTCTGGGGTTCTGACCAGTACCGCGACGCGTTCACGCATATGGGGGTGGGCCGCCATGCATCACGATGTGCATGGCGGCCCACCCCCATATGCGTGAACGCGTCCAGGCGCCCAACCGGACCGGGACGCGGCCCCGGACGTCAGTTGTTGTGCTGTCCGTCGGTCTTGCGCGACGTGTACATCTGCGTGTTGAGCAGGTCGGCGTAGCGCTTGATGACCTTCGGGCGGATGATCTTCATCGACGCGGTCATCAGGCCGTTCTCCTGGGAGAACTCCTCAGGCAGGATGATGAACTTGCGCACGGACTCGGCACGAGAGACGCCCTCGTTGGCCTTGTCGACCCACTTCTGGACTTCGGCGCGCACCACGGGGTTCGTGGCGGCCTCTTCCATCGTCATATCGGCGTCGAGGCCCTTCTTGGTGAGCCATGGGCGCAGGGAATCCTCGTCGAGCGTGATAAGGGCCGAGATGAACGGACGCTTGTCACCGAGCACGAGCGCCTGCGAGACGAACGGGGCACGCTGGATGACCTCCTCCATCGGACCGGGGGAGACGTTCTTGCCGCCGGCGGTGATGATGAGGTCCTTCTTGCGGCCGATGATGTAGAGGAACCCATCGTCATCGAGCCGTCCCAGATCGCCGGTCGCATACCAGCCGTCCGGCGTGAACGAGGTCTCGGTGGCCTCTTCGTTCTTGTGGTAG